>Ga0222714_10001081_pt1 | contig 30830 bp, 49 predicted proteins | sample C33_3DmetaG_FD_165048 | JGI IMG/M metagenome (GOLD analysis project Ga0222714, IMG submission 165048) | Estuarine water microbial communities from San Francisco Bay, California, United States - C33_3D | ecosystem: Environmental > Aquatic > Marine > Unclassified | place: USA: California... | reverse complement strand
AAGGAATAACAGCACCAGAGATGATGTTGTTTCCGTACATGAGTGAACCAGCAACGGGTTCACGGATACCGTCGATGTCCACAGGGGGAGCACCAACGAAGGCGATGATGAAGCAAATGGTTGCAGCGAGCAAGCAAGGAATCATCAGAACACCAAACCAACCAACATAAAGGCGGTTATCGGTTGAAGTTACCCAGTTGCAGAACTGTTCCCAAGTATTCGATTGTTTTTGACGTGAAAGTGTAGCAGTCATTGTTTTGAAAAAGTTAGTAGGTCCATCAGGGAATGGTGGAGATACTATTTCCTAGTCACCCTCAGACTAGGATATGAGAGACGGTTTTGTGACCCAGCCTAGTCTCGGTCAAACGGCAGGGGTTCTGACAATGTAATAGATCCTTTAAGGTTCGTAACATTTGTTTACCTATTTAGTATAGTACGATCTTGGTCGGTCGTCAAGCCCCTTTCTCCTAAATAATTGCAGTGTTCAAATCTCGAAGAATGAAAAAAGCAGCATTGCTTTTCGGAATGCTACTGATGGCGGCACCAGCACATGCCGATCTTACTCATAAAATCTCAACCTCAGTTCAGTTGACTGTTGATGCTTCTGCTTCTCAGGCAACTCGTCTTGGTTCTACCTATTCGGTAAGTGGTAATAATGTCTCTGCTACTCTTGGTGGTCTTACTGCTCCTGCTTCGGCAACTGCTGCGGCAACAATGAACTCAGGTACTTACACTCAGACAACAGCAGGTAGTGCCTTTTCATTTAGTGAGTCATTCAACAGCGGAGACGCAATCCCAACAGGAACAACCGTTAGTAGCGGTGTCGTTGGAACCCTACCCGCATTTGGAAGTGTCACAACCACTGCTGGTGGTGTGGCTGGTTCTCTCGCTGGTAGCGTCGATTCTGCTGGCACAATGTCGTTGACTGCTGGTGGTGCTGGTACTTCGGCAACAGGACAACTTGTTACTGAGATTACCATTAAATAAGAATGTCTAATTTAAGAGAAGCAATCAGTCTCGGATTGATTCTTGGTGCTTTACATGGGGCTGCTCAGGCAGTCCCTGTAGTCCCTAATTTTACACAGGGCTCCATGACATCACATACAGAGACAACACAGAAAATAACAGAAACCATCAACTCGATGGACTACAATACTGGATATCAATATTCAGTAACTGGGAGTGGAATCACTGCTTCTGGTAACTTACAACCAGGAACAGGTAGTAACAATGTAACAATAGATGGAGTGACTTCATCATGGACAGGATTAACAAGCAGACCAAACTTTACGCAGACGACTCCGGGTGGTGCGTTTCAATTCACAGAAACGTATCAGGGACCGGGTTTAAGCACACAAACAATAATTCAAAGAGTCACAGAAGTCACAAGCATAACCGACACCACAAGTATTTTCTCGCAGTAATCCTAAGTGTCCTCTCCCCAGCACTGGTCCAACAAAGAGTTCTTGCTGAGACTATTGGTGGCGTTAGTGCCACTGCTGCTCCTGTGGCTAATTCCTCTGGTTCAGTTACAAACCAAGCAATCCAAGTCCTCCAAGGTCCATACATCACCAATACCTACGGTGGTGGAATCCAGTGTCAAGGGCCGACAATGAACATCACTCCCTATGTAACGGGGAGTGCTTCTGCTACCAAACCATATGAACCTTATTATATGGATCCTGTCTATGATATGAGGGATATGGATGATGATGGAGCACCAGACAATCCTGGGTCTGTTTTGTATCGTGTTCCTGTAAGGACAGGACAGAAAGATAACTACAATCTAGGTGTAGGTTTCTCTGCTACTTGGTCTCGTCCTCTCGATAAGAAGTTGCAGGACCAATGTAAAGAAGCAGCTGCTGCTAACATCGCATTGATGCAACAACAAACTGCTAACAAGAGATTAGATTTTGAGATTGCTAGACTCAAAAACTGTGGTGAGTTAATGAAGCAAGGAATCCAGTTTCATCCCAAGTCTCCATATTATAAAGTGTGTGCGGATGTGGTTGTGAATAATCCTCCAGGACATACTCACCCACACTATCACACTATCCCTTCCGTTTCTTCTTCCTCGGGAACACAGAACGAAGCTCCCGAACAGCATGATTCATCTGACGCTGCTCTGCTCGGCGCTCCCCTATCGACAAAATCGGAATAGGTTTCTTACGAATCATAGCAATCTTTTTCATCACTTTCTTAACCGTTGGTTTGACTGCTTTCAAAAGTATGTCTGCCAACGGTTTTGCTAATAGTGCTGATGCTGTAGCAATCACAGCAACACCACCAACCTGCATCACTTGTCCTCCACTGGGAAGTCCAGCAATAATCTGTTGAGGAATAGGAACTGCTTCTGTTATCTGAACACATTCATTACCTATGAGTTTGTATTCAGTAACCTTCTTTCTGAAACCTTCTACGAATGTTCCTACAGGTTCTTTAGCATTCTGTCCTGGTGTGGGACAATCTACCTTAGCAGTAGCAGGTGCTGCTGCTTTTGGAATATCAACTTGTCCTGGTGGATCTGGTTTATCTTCTTTCTGTCTTGTATCTACTTTTGGTACTGGTGTAGGAACTAATTGGTTCGGTTCAAAAGTAATAGGATTAAAACTGGGGAGATTACCATCACAGTAAGTAACCAATCCTTTGGGGTCATCCCCAGCAATCGTATTGGACTTTGAATTTGCCTCATGAGCTTCTACGCATCCTGGTACGTCAACGATAGGCACACCAATATTTACCACTACAGGAGGTGCTAGTGGTGTTTGTATGTAGTTTTCTGACGATGTTACTACTTGAGGTATTTCAATTCCACGAATATTAATATCCCTGGAAGTAATATTAGGAATCTCCATCGTTAAACAAATTTATTATCGCAGTAAACACAGAATGAAATGCGACATATAGAAAGAACTCACTCTTTCCATCATCTTTCTTTTTTCTTCTAGTCGTTGTCATACTAAAGTACCGTGTGCTCTGCGAATCTCTTTGAGTTCCTCAAAGTTCTTTTGTTTGGTTCCACCGTCGTATGCCCAGGCATATCCTTCAGTAATCATTTGTTCGTTGAGGGACACGTCGGAGTCTCCGATGTAGAGCCAGCCGAGAAGGCGCCCATACTTTCCAACACCACCAACAAGCTCAGTGCGGATAACGAGATCATCATCCCCTTCAATAGCGCCTTGAAGTCTTTCTTCAAGCCAGTGAGTAGCATCGTAACCCAGTGCTTTTTCTTCATCATCTTTCGTCCTCTTCTCAGGAGTATCAACTCCTGCTACTCTAACTCTTTCTTTCTTGTAAAGATCGAAACCTAGGTCGATGGTAACATCAATGGTATCACCATCAACTACCCTATCAATTTCAACAACCCTAAAGTTATAGCAGGACTTTCTGCTGGGTGGTGTCATTGCTCCCATACCTTACTCCTTAATGCAAATAATCTGTGATGGATTGTAGGTATTTAGACCACAGGTAAAAACTTCTTGGGGGAACCAAAATATTTTCATGAGAGTTACTGATGAAATCACAAGATTCATGCCGATAATCCAAGGTTGTGCTTTATTAATTCTATCAGGGTTCCACCATTTCATTACTTTCTTCCCTATGAAATCCTTCTGGTTCTGTCTTATGTATCCAATCTTTTAATCTTGAGACGTATATCCTTAGCAAATCTGCCTGGTTCAGATGAAAGGTATCCTGACTTTCAAGATACAACTTAGTATGAAGATCAGCTCCATCTAAGCACTTCTTTATCACAGGGTTCCAGGGTTCCCTAAAAGAAGTATTCCATTCTCTCGGCATATATTATTTTTTCTTACCCCCATTCTTGGCTTTCTTCGCAGTTGCGTTTCCCGAGTTCTGCTTCTTGTTGTTCGCAGATCCCGCTGACCCCTTCTTGCCCTTGTTTGCGGACTTGGCCATCTTCTTCTAGTTCCTTAAATGATAGGAGTAAAATATATATGACACAATATGCGGTAAATGCAAGTCCACACAGAAGAAGAATAATTACACTCCAAACAGGATCGTTTATATCTCTCATTTCAACCAAGGAGCACGAATACTAATATCATCAAGACCTTCTACTTCTGATGCCTTTGTCTCAATAATAGGTTCTTGGTTTTTCTTATCTTCTTCGTCCCAAACCGCACCTATTTCTCTCACTTGCTTATCAACAGAAGTCATTTCCATTTCAACTTTACCTTCTATCCACTTCTCTTTCAACCAAGTGATAAATCCCAAAGCAAGATGATTGATGGGAAACTTCTGCTTCTTTGCCCATCGTTCTGCTTTGTGATACCACATATCTTCACCACCCCAGTGGTGTTCGAACTTATGTTCTATTTTAGGATCAGCAGTCATTAAATACTTTACCAACTCGTGAACCTGCTTCTGAACCTACCTTCTGCCCAAGTAACAGTGCCCAACCAGATGCTAACCAACCAACATAAGGTATATTCATCATAGCAGGGACAGCAACACCAGCAGCAAGAGCACTACCTGCCATTGCACCTTGACTCCGTGCTCCAGCGTCCGCCACGATGCACTCTACTTCTTTTGCAGACTTTCCCTCGCCGTCAACGGCACCTCCTAAGTTTCTAGCTCCGTCCATCGTATATTGATCAGTGCGATACTCTCTTCTGAGTTCAGTTCCACCACCACCAAACAATCCACCTCTCTTCTGATTGAGGTTCAATGATCTCTCAGAATTTAGAATAGCAGGATCGTTTGCTTTATATTCAATCTTATACCCATCTCTAGTTGCTTCTACCTTATATGAAGAGTAGTCACCACCAGGGAAATTGATTACTGGATACTGTGGTCGCACAGCATTCAGTAGATGACCGAGCACACCAATATGAGCAATACCAAATACCACACCTAATCCAATAGCAATATTCTTTGTAGAGAATCTCTTTGATGGTGTGGGTGGTATTACTTCTGGAACATCAGTCTTTTTATTGAATGCCATTTTACTGACCTTGCAATTGTTTATCTAAATTTTTTAACTCAGAATAATATTCACAAGGATACTCCATAGCAACTGGTTCGTCATAAATCATCATATCAGTTCGGCAATACCCATTACCGATTTCCATATGTCCAACAATAAACAAAGTGAGTAGCATCATTGTTCTATACCGTAGGCATCACAGGTGGTTCGCCGTCCTTCTTAGGAGCAACAGATGAGATCTGAAGAGGTGCTTGTTCAATACGAATCGTTTGAGCAGGAGCAGTTGCGGCGGCCGCAGCAATCAGTTTCTCAAGATCTGATTTGGAAACACCACCACCAGGGGACTTATATGTACCGTCTGTTTGTTTCTTTGCTGTCTGAACACCGAAGGTAGCTAAAACTCCAGTGAACACCGATGCGATGAAAGTAGGATCAAGTTTCTGCTCAGGAATACCAAGTGCAGCAGGAAGTTTAATATAAGCAAGAGTCAGAATACCACCAGACCAGACGAGGATACCAAGTCTAACCATTGTGCTGATTGCTTCTAACTGACCTTCATGATCAGCAGCAGCATCCTTTAGTTTAGCAAATGGACCTTTCTTCTTTTCTTCTTCCTTTACTTCAGCTTTGGGAGATTCTTTAACTTCTTCAGCCATGAAATTGGAGACAGCGCACTCCTATTTAGTTAACAAAACCTTCTTCACGCAGCCATTTTTCAGTCAAAGGTGTTGGTTCATAGATTTCCCACATCTTACCAGTAGTACAAGCATCAAGTGCTTTAGCAGTCATACCCTGAGTCATGCCTGCCCACTTTGCTTCTGATTCAAAAGGAACAGCAGACTTTGGATAAGTTTTTTCTACAATATCACGCCAGACTTGAGGAACCTTTTTCTCTGGATAGATAAGAGCAATCAAACTATTCTTGATAGTTCCTGCCATACAATCCTGTGCGGCGTGCCACCCTTCATGACGCATCACTGTCATCAGTACATGAGGACGATGCATGAATCGTTCATTCAAATAAAAGTTATTTGATACTGTGTGATAGACACCACGGTGACCAGGAGGGAAATACTTCTCATTCCCTAGAAAAACCATAACTCCGATCTTATCAAGGGATACCAACATCGAGTTAAACTCATCGGCAACAAGATCAAAATTAGTATCAGGATACACTTTACGAATATCGTCGATACTCTTGATTTGTTTGACATCCTTGGAGCATTCTCGTGTGATCATGCAACCCAAAGCATCCATACTATAGAATCCTTTTTTAAGTTTAGATTCAGCAAAAGCAGGTGTCGCAAAGGACATTGCTGCTAGCATAGACAAAGTAAATTTTTTCATAGTCCAGGAATAGAAGGAATAGCACCACCAGTTTTTGATGGCATTTTTGGCATAGAACCTTGAATCATACCAGGAAGTGCTTGAGCAGCTGCATCTGTTGCTGCTTTAACAACCTGTTCTTTAGCAGATTCAATCAATGCATCTTTGTTCAGGAGAACATAAGCACTTCCTCCGATAAGACCTAAAGAGGTCAGACCTGAGAGTAGTGCAATTACGTTAATTACTTTTTGCATAGTATGCCTCGTAATACTTTACAATCCCCGATGTGTGCATATTGCCTTGGGAAACCCAATCATGAGCACACTCGTAAATGGATTGGTTTGAATATTTAGGAACAACTCCTTCCATTTGATGACCGAACTTTGATAGCAAAATTTTAAGTGATTGATCTCTCACTTTTAATTTTTCACTACTGTAACGCCAGTCATCAAGTGTCATCGAAACTGCCCTAAACCTGTACCAGATTGCCACTCTCCAGGACCTTCATGAAAGTTTTCAGATCCTCCAAGAGTTTCTTGCCATGAACCCCAAGACTTAGTTGCAATTTCATAAATTTTTTGATGAATGTCAGCAGACTCCTTAGACTCCGATTCATCTAAAATCTGTTGATCAATCACTGCTTGCTCGTAAGATTCTTTAACAGTCAATTGTTTTTCAGAGAGAATAGGAGTAGAAAACCAATCATCTTCTGGGAGATATGCTGGAGCAGGAACGCCCAAATAGGGTGGTTCCAGTTCTTCACGATCAACTTTTTCTTCGTTGATTGTACACTCAATCTCATCCACAAGAAACTCACTTCTGGGGATGAATACTTTTTTTATAAATTTTGCAACAGTGTGGATCATGAGTAAACCAGTCTTTTGGCGTAATTGTATGCGTATTGTTCTCGGTATCCTTTGATACCCCAACCCAACCAATAATAGGCACCTACCATATATTGATGAATTGGTTGTCCGTGTCCTTCAAACTCTGGAAGAATTTTTTGGAACTGTGGTTCGTTAATCATGTAACGGGTTTGACATGCAAGTGTGCTGGGGTCGCATCCATAACGCTTTGCAAACTTACCCAATCCATTATAACGACCTGTGGAAGTCCATTGAATAAGTCCATAACCACCACGAAGGCAATTCTTGTAGGAAACTCTAGCACCACCTTCGCAGATGTTGGGAGTAAAGTTGGACTCGGATTTAATATTGCCCAAGATTGTTGCAAGGGCATTTTTGTCAGAAATATTTGTTTTTTCTTGAAGTTCCTTTAGAACATACTGCTCATTTGCAGTACCTCCAGGAAGCTTCCATGATCTCTCTTCTACTTCAATAGGGATTGCCTTTGGTGGTGGTCCCTTATCAATCTTAACATCAAGAACCGCAATAGGCAGTCCAGTTCTCATTTCAGCATGGGTACTACTAATACCAAACACTGCAAGTGAAACTGCCGCAACAGCTCCGATTTTTTTTAATTGCACTAATACTAATTGAACTCTACATCCCAATAGAAGGGGGGTATACCACAACCCTCTCGGGGGGCACCTTCCTGGGCTCTAAATGTCACACCAAAGTCTTATAATAAAAAACCCACTTTGAAGTGGGTCTACCCATAATACTGGGATATTTATATTTTGTCAAATGTTTTGTCAGGGAGTAAAGACACGACCCCAGCCATCGTTTCCGTTTGGACACCAACGTGCTTGGAGTTCTGACTTCTTGTAGACAGCACCTCTTCCATTATACACGTCAGAAGAATACCCATCGTTAAGAGATCCGTAAGGATCATTCACAACATAGTCTTCCCCCTTCTTACCAATCACAACGCACATATGTCCGCCTCTTGGAGCAGAGATAGGACCACGATGTAGGATACCAATAATTACTGGACGACCCAATCCTAATTCAGTATCCAGATCTTTGAATGATAGATCATAATGGAATGATGATTTCAAACCATACATATTCAATACTTTGGTTTGAACTGCGTGATCGGTAGTATCACCAACATTAAATACTTTCTCTACATAAGCATCATCACCCTTTGCTCCTTTGAGGGTGCCTGGTTTGAAGAACTCAAGAACCATAGCACAGGAAGATGAGTTACAGGTGCGTTCTCCGTCCCTGTAGTTATCAGTCTGAGGGAAGTAAGGAACTTCTAATACAGATGACTTTACTTTGGTTCTAAAAATGTCTACCCATTCTGCATTGTCATCAAGAAACTCAGCAGGTAGATTATCTTCCAACCATTGAACAGCAGCAACGTGCTGTTTGTTTTCTTCTTTGTAATACTTGAAGAAATTGTGCAAATCGACGGTCATATAGTGCCGATAAAAGTGGCACAATATTTAGATTACACTATAGCAAATTTTTGCTTCTCCCTGAGAAGGAGGAGCAATCTGATTGAAAGCCCCATAGGAAAGATCTAGAACTCTACCACCGTGATAAGGACCCCTATCATTCACACGAACAACTACAGAAGCACCATTTCGTTGATTGGTTACTTTAAGTTTAGTTCCAAAAGGTAACCAACGATGTGCAACAGTTCTACCATAAGCATTAAAGTATTCCCCATTGGCAGTCATGTTACCATGAAACCCATCACCAACTCCATAGTAAGAAGCATAACCACAGGTTGCTGCACTTACCTGAGTTGGAATAAGTGCAGCAGCCATCACCGTTGAAAAGAGATACCTAATCATGCAGGAACAGTTTCTCTAACGTTAGACTTCACATATTCCAGGACTGCTTCAGGAGTGGTTTCTCCATAGGGATCGTCAGCAGCATTATCAGATCTGCCAGGTTCTTCAAACAGTTTCTCAATGATACCGTTATCAACCACAGCAGCATAACGCCAGGAACGCTCACCAAAACCAAGATTAGATTTGCGAACTAATTGTCCCATAGAACGGGTGAAGTGAGCATTACCATCAGGAATGAGTTTTACTTTCTCAATACCCTGATCTTTTGCCCAGGCATTCATCACAAAGCCATCATTAACAGAGATGCAGTAAATAGCATCGATACCAAGTTGAATAAACTCTTCATACTGCTCTTCAAATCCAGGGAGTTGATAAGCACTGCAAGTAGGAGTAAATGCACCAGGTAGACTAAAAATAACCACACGCTTACCAGTGAAGAGATCCAAGGATGGTGTAGTAACAAACTCTCCATTCTCACGGAATACAAATTCTACTTGAGGGACTTGATAATCTTCTTTACGCATTTTTACTTCTATCATTTAATTAGTAGGATTATAGGCGGGGATCATCATACCCCCACCAAAGTCATCATCATCGTCAGCATCATTACTGCCAAGGGTACTGATGAGTATCCACATTCCCAGTAACATTGATGCTAACAATAACATCACCATACTCCAGGAATGACTTGACCAGTTGCAAAGTAAGATGCAACTGCTGCAACGAAACCAATCATTGCTGCACGACCATTCAGTTTTTCTGCTTTGTCATTAAACATTTTAATAAGTCTCCGAAAGTTGTTGTACAGAATATCCTAAGAGGACAAAAAATGCAATACTGGTAACTGTAAAGATTACCTCAGTCATCAGAAGATACCGAAGAAGAACTTTCCAGTGATTGCATATGAAAGGAATCCAGAAATGATGCCCATCATTGCCCAGCGTCCATTATAACGCTCAATACCTTCCATAGGTGTCAGAAGACCCTTGCTGTGGTAATCTTCAATAACCATTTGAGGCTCTTTGGCAAACATATTTTGTTGCCCGTACTCATTAGTTGTTACAGTCATTGTCTTTTGTAAAGATTTATAACACAATTATATAGGAAAAATAAAGAGGGGTCAAGCCCCTCCTGTTACGGTTTCCCGACAAATTGTTTACCAGATTAAATTAATCTTTGAAATCTGGATTTTTTCTAAGAAAATTTCTCACATAAGAATTGACATCAGTATCCATTTTATAATGTGCATGAAGGTGAATTCCTTCAATCAAAATAAGTGCTGCCAATAGAATAGTTGGAATCAACCACAATTCATTAGCAAGTTTCTTAATACTAAATTTTTTCTTTGGATTTAATTTACTCATACCAATAAAAAAGGGACTCCGAAGAGTCCCTCAGTTTTATCTGATTAAGTTATCAGAAGGTGAACTTAACACCAGCCTTGGTGCCGTAGGAGTTGGTGCCACCATTAGCACCAGTTGCCAGAGCAAACTCGCCGTAGACACCCAGGTTCTCGGTAGCAGCGACAGAACCGCCAACCTTACCAGAGAAGACAGTAGCAGAAGCAGCACCGTCAGGAGCAACGATCGAAGGACCGCCCTGAACGTAGTAACCCAGAGCACCAGTCGAACCTTCGTAACCTACGTGCAGGTCGGTGGTGGTGCCAGCATAGTCACTACCAGTGAAACCAGAGTTGGCTTCAACGTTCACGTAGGGTCCTGCCATTGCAGCACCAGCGAAAAGGGGAGCAGCAGCCAGAGCTGCGAATGCGGATTTGATCATTTTAATACCTCGTAATTTTTACTTGTGGAATGGTTACCCACAGATGAAGGGGGATTTCGACTTTCCCCGCTCGAACATTTTAACACAGAACCGTTGCGAGTAATTGAGGCATTGGTTAGTGGATTGGCACATGTGCCAATTGTTATTTATCTTAACAGATTTTTAAACTTCTGTCAAGTTGGTGGGTTTTCCGAATTCTGTTGCTGGGCAGCAGAGTTGTGGGCAATCCGACCAAGATAAGGATCATAGTTCATCCACTCACGAATGTCAACCCCAGCACCCTGTTGTTGCCAATAGTTTGTGAGAGCAGTGTGAGGACCTTGATGGAATACCCCAATGTGCTCCGCATGAATGGTCGATCCTAATGCAATATTATACAAGAACAAAGGAATGGTGTAGGTCTTACCAGTTTCTAAGATTGTGTCTTCAGATACTGCTCTGGGTTTTACACCATTATCCAGTTTGTATTTGTCACCACGAATGTGATGCTTCATGATTTTAGCAGCATGATGACGAGAGATCAAATAAGCAGCAGCAGAAAAATCATTAATAAATTTTAGATGCAACTTAACATGAATGTCTCCTGTTGTAATTGCGGTCATCTGAATACAATCCCAATCATATGGAAGAAGACCAGAGAACTCTTGCCAAGTAAAGTTCCAATACTTAACAGGAGAGAAGTCCACATCATCCTCAAGGATCATGCAGTAATCATCGGTAGTCTCTTCATAGAAGTGTTTAATTGCTTTAAGATGCGACATACAGCACCCCAGTTCATTCTGACTCACATTATCAGGAATTCTACCCTTCAAATGCGAAGACACATCATCTTCTCTACCATCATATCCAGAGATACGAGTATGATTTTCTACTTGCCAATACTTAAATTGCTCCTCCATGTAGAACCGTCTATCAGTATCAGCATCTAAGTTCAACCAATAGATTGCAGGAAGACCTTTCAGTTTGTGGGTGGACTTGTTCTTGTCCATCTTACTAAATTCGTGTCCATCCATCGGGTACTACATCCTTTGTATCGTGATCTTTAGTATATCCATCAGTGCCAAACCATCTGGTAGGAGCAATGACTTTACCTGTATTTGCAATCCATGCTCCCCACCAGGAGAATGAAGAGTTTGCAATAATAAAATCACTGCAGAGTGTCATCAGGCAAAGATCCACTCGGTTATCTTCATTCTCAGAGATCAGAAAACGATCTCCAGAGAATAACTCTTGCTCATTGCACCATGCAGGATCATCTGAAAACACAATCACATTACGATCTTCATCAAAGTGCTTCAGTGCCTCCTCATAATACTCAAGAGTACATGGAGGATGGTTATCACTATTAGTCACATAATCAGTGCGACGAACATGAAGTGCAATAGGATTATCCACAGACTCCATCATCTCTTTACAAGGAATCAGAATCTCATCCTTGAAAGTGAAGTCCTCACGAATTTCATCTTCAATGTGCTTGAAATACTTTTCCGTCTGAAAATATCCACGAAGATCTACATGATCTGGACATAAACGAAACAATTCCTCATCAAAATGAAAATGTCTTTCCTGCACAACTGGTGCATGTCCATTATTTAACAGACCTACATTTACTTTCAGATCAAAAGAGTCAAACAACTCTGTCCGAAGCATATTTCCAATACCATCATTCACTGCATCCTGATAGTATGGGATAGTGATGTCTGCTCCAATATTTCGTGCCAGTCCTTTTAGAGCAGCATATTGGAACATCTGATTTCCAAGACGACCCATTCGTCCCAGCGCATTAAATCCTATCATTTCAGTTGTGCTTTGCGTGTTTTCAGATAGTCCTGATTCTCATAATAACTTACTAATTGATCTCTGTCAAATGTTTTAATTGTATTCCAGAGTTGCCAATTATTATTAAAGTTTGGATTACTGAACCAAGAGTTATGTGTTCTACCATGCTCAAGATGGTAGACGTAATCATCGATTCTTGCAATGCGATTACCAAGTGTGCTCATGCGGAAGTAGAACTCATCATCCTCACATCCCCATGATACAAAGTTTTCATTCATCATGTAAGAATCAATATACTTTTGACGGTTGATGAATTGACACCAACCAATCGTAGAGTTTGAAAGAGTTTTATTCTTATCCAGAACAGAAGTTCCATTCCAAGACTTCACAAACTCTTCATAGATATCCATACCAAAGTCTGCCTTCCACTGATAGATGCCACAACCATATGGATAAACCACATCAACTTGGTCATCATTGATAGCAGTGTATGCACTTTGATATGAAGAGATTGGAAGAATACAATCCGTATCATAATTAGCAACGACCTTTGTCTTTGCTGCGACAATTAGATCGTTGAGAACTTTACTCTTACAGAAAAGTGGATCATTATTCTCCTCATAGAGATGAGTCAGGTTATCTGTGTCTGCATACTTCTTGATTTCAGGCAAAGCCCTATACAGAAAAGTATTACGTCCAGATACCTCCTTGACGATTACCTTTGCGGGGACATGCCTCAACAAATAAGAAACAGATGCAATAATATTTCTCAATCGATCTTCAGTCTCAATCCTTGTAGGAATGAGAAAAGTTAAATCCATCATACTCTCACAATCTCACAATCTCACGTTCAACAGCAGTCATACCTGGAGTATAATATCCTTCAGTATCAATATGTGAAAGAGCAGGGCCAAACCATGGTTTTGGAATGAAGATTTGCTTATCTTTCTTTCCACCAACCCAAGCAATCCACCATGAGAAAGTTGAATTTGCAATGATAAAATCATCACACAAAGTTCCTACAGCAAAATCAAAGTGTGGTTTATAAACACCATCGGGAATCACATCATTGAATACAAAATTATCTCCGACAAAAATAGTTTTACACCACTCAATGTCATCAGAAGTAATCACATACTGACGGTCCTTTCCAAGTTTCTCCATACACTCTCTGTAATATGATTCTGTACATGGAGGATGATGATCTTGGAACTTGATATAATCACCACGACGAACGCTTACACATACAGGATTCTCAGTTCCTTTATCCTGATGGAACTTTGTTGCTGCCTCAATTAAATGCTCACGAACAACAAAGTCTTTACGAAGTTCTTCTTCGGCATTCTCAAAGTAATGATATGATTCAAAGTGTCCAAGAAGACTTGCATTATCAGGACATTCATCAAAAAGTTCTTCGCAAAATTCTGCTTGATGAACATCAATTTCATACCCATCAATCTCACCAAATCTACCATTCAGATAATTCATCTCAAAGAGATGTTGAAGTTGATGATAAACAGTTACAGTATTGCCATTAACTTGTTGATCAAACCAAGGTGCTTGAGAATGATCAGGAATGCAAAAGTCATATCCTTTATTTTTTGCGATTCCAACCAAAGCAGCATACTGGAATAGTTGATTGCCCAGTCTGCCTTTTTGGCCCAACTTGTTCATACCAATCATAATCAATCTCCTTTAATAACTCTATAACTATCTTCATCAAAATGTTCCGTCGAGAACTCAAACAATTCAGAGTCCTCAATAGCAACCATTTGATGTCTCAGGCCACGATAAATGTGAAATTTATCCCCTGCTTCCAGGACAATATCCTCTGCGTCATCAAGACTATCAGAGTCTCCATAATACAAAAGAATCTTTCCTGACTGTAGATAAAATGTTTCGTCTTTTTGTTTGTGGTAATGCCATGAGCATCTCTTCCCTTCATTGAAGAAAAGAAGTTTACCACAATATTCTTCAGTGTTGACGATCCATTTTTCGTATCCCCAACCCTTTGGAACTATTTTAATTACCGAAGAATTCATCAGAGTTAATACCTTTATCATCTACGTAATAGTCACCAGAGGGTTTACCTAAATGAAGTTCATGAAACTTACAATTCCAAGATTTTAATTGATCAAAAGTAAAATCGTGAAACTCTTTATATGCAAGATTTCTTGAATTTTTGAACCTGCCCATTCCTCTGGCAGTTAGGTATACGATGTAGTGACCATCATCGTACAACTTATTTATTTTATCAATCCGATCCTGGATTGGTGTGGCACCCGTATATCTTGTGTCATCCGTTGGCCCAGGAGTACAGATAGTGCCATCAATATCTACAACATATCTCATCAATAATCATTCCAAAGTCTTTCATTCCACTGCATCAATCCATAGTTTCCAGGATACCTACCTCCATGTAAGGCATGATTACCTTGAGGGTCTTCATAGTAGACCTCTGCCTGAGGGTAGATTTTGTATACCCAACTTTGATGTCGCTTGGTAGGAATCTTTTCAATCAAGAAAGTATTGTATCCAATGAGAACATCAGAAGAATGCATAGGGTATCCAGATTCTATCATAAGAGGTACGTTATCGTATACCTTTGCAAACTTATCCATAGCATCAGACCCACCCATGGCAAAGATGTCCACGATGTATCTTTCATCAATACCAAGATCTTGAACCCATGTTCCTGGACGATATTGATCAATCAGAGCTGCAGCATTGTAATGACTGACATGCAGTTTGTCTTTGTCATACTGTTCAAGATCTCCAAAGTTTGCAACCGCAACAAAGTCTGTGCGAAGACGGACAACAAAATCATACTTGAAATTGTTCTCCCTCTCATACTCCTGCTTCATTTCCATGACTTGCTTGATGCCATAGAACATAGACAGTTGATGATCCTTTGGATGCATCCGTGGAACAGGATTCAGTTTTTCATGAGCAGTATTCCAGACATCAGAGTACATATCTCTGAACTTATCGTCCGTTTGCTTTTCGTATACAACTTTCTTAGGGTTCCAGTTTTTCTCAACCCACTTTTTAAGATTGCTTCCAGGCCAACACCCCTGCTGAGGAGCATCAGGTCTAAAAGGTTGACCAACTAAATCTTCATCAAACCAGAGATGAGCAAAAACATCAACGTTATCTCCACCCAATCCGAAGGTCTCTTGATGATTTTTTAAACACTCACTAAAGTGTCGGGGTCTTCCAGAGTAACAAAGGGCAATTCTCATTATGGTAACATGTAGGGGTAATCAGTGCAAATCCCATATGGAACTTCATCAATATTATGTTTAAAACTATCGACAAGATCCCACTCTAAAAGAGGAATGATAGTTTTGTCATCAAAAGTTTGTTCGGTATCATGCAACCAAATCTTTCCATTTGATGTGTAAGAATATGGATCACCAGTATGACAGAAAGATTGAAACACTGCACAATCTTTTGCTGCTTGTGCGTTCTTACAGTGCAACCACAGATAATACCTACGCTTATCTAACCAGTTGTGATCAATCTTATATTGTGGTTCATCATGACCCAACCACAATTCACCATTGATTGACCAAACATCAATCTCTACATCATAACCATTGCCAAGAGCACAGTCAATATAACTGGGAGCATTTTCCCTACCAGGAACTCTCCCACGAATATTACCACGATGTGATATGATTTTCATACTTCCTCAATACGCAATGACTTATCTTCAATGAAGAGATCGTAAAACGGTTTGTCTGCACGAAGTTCATGGTATTTGCATCCCCAATCGCTAAGTTGCTGTTCTGTTAGATTAGTCCAGTCAATTTGTTTGCGGCTACCTCTTGCAGTCCAATAAACAATGGTATTTCCTTCATCATAGAGTTTATTGATTTTATCAATGTTCTCTTGAATTGGTAGTGCTTTGGTATAATCGTGGGTTACACCAAAGTCAGTTGATGTTTCACGATGACAGATCGTTTCATCAATATCAACATAGATTACTTTCATTGATAAAGTTTTCTCCTGTAGTTCTCATTCGGGCATTTATCAACTGCCAATACTTCTTCTTCTGTAAGAAACTTAGTTTGACCAAGTAGTCTTGCACCGATGAAGATCTCAGCAGATTTTTCACACATCAAAGTAGATGCAACGCATTCTTTTTGTGTTGCTGATGCTGAGATTATACCATGATTCTCAAGCAGAATCAACTTAGGAAAGTATCCTTCCTCTTCTACAAACTTAGAAACACTTTCCTTTATCTTTTCAAGTGCATCTTTTCCTGGAGATGCATAAGGAACAATGCAAGACTTTTTACCAATTCTCACAATCTGATCAGGAAACAATCTACGATTTGCAAAATGTTCAATCTGATCCGAACACAAAATCTTTACCGTATTAGTTGGATGAGTATGTGAGATAAAATTGATCTCAGGAAAGTTATCAAAAATCCAAGCATGAAATAATGTCTCAATGCTTGGTTTAAGTCCAAGAGAATCTAAAGGAACAGCATTCATTCTGCAAGGAACTAAATCTTGCTCAGACAATGTATGAAGAGAAGTTCCACTTGCTTTAATATAGAATAGATTATCACCATCTCGCTTAGATACATTCCCCTCACCACAAATAGTGTAGGGGCTGACAAGATGTGCTAATTCTAATAGATCATCCATGCTTCTAAAAATTTAGATAGTTTATTTAGATTTACTTCCCAAGGAGAGTTCATGCCACCAGAAATTGATAGTGATCCCACATCATCAACTGTCTCTTCTTTTTTATCGGTGAATTGAGTGTGATCAAAATGAGATAGTTGAGTATGTTCCATCGCATGTCTCAGTCTATCATTAACTTCAAAAAAGAGTGGACTGTTTATTGATAGGACTTTAGTGTCATTGGGACAGAACAATATGTTAGCCATTCCACCACCAATCGGACCAGCAACATACTTGGCAGAACTAAAGATACCAATCTTTTCTTCCATTGTCAAGTTCTCACAGAACACTTCCTCAAAACCCTGATCGATGAACATCTGTGCGACTTCATCTTCATTCATACACTTACGACGCTCAGTGTAGTTTGTACCAATATTATCAAGGTTATTGTGCATCCATGTGCGACGTGAGATATAGATCTTCTCAGGACCCTTGTAGGTGCCCCTGAGACGGTTGATAATATCAAAGGTAGACTTGTGTGGTGGTTTCTCTGAGAGTCCTCCATGAGTCAAAGAAGAACCAACTAATACACAATTGTAAATTGTATTTCTGTCTAAGAATACTACATCATTACGATCAATACCAAAGAGTTCTAATGTCTCCCACACAAAAGGATACAGATCATCCTTTCCCTCAGCAGGGCTGACAAGTAATTTTAGATCAGAGTGTACCTTCTTCTCTTCAAAGTAGGTATAAAGATATGGGAGAGTATCATAGATGAAGTGAAAATAGTTTGCCATGTTATAGGCAAAGTAGAATACTGGAATATCACAACATTTCTCTGAGGGGTCAAGTTGCATATCATATTCCATGGTCTCCTCATAGACTGTTCCTCTACCAAGAGACATAAACCGCTCTATGGTTGGGAGACGCAACTTACCATCCCGATGCGAATACATCAATGGTTGAGGATAATGTTTGGAGTGTCCTGTAAATTGGACTAAGAAAAAGTATGCACACTCAAGGACTCGGCCGTTTTCATCTTCAGGACAGAGAACTTTAGTTCTACCTTCATTCCAATACTCAATAGGTAAGGTAATCTTGTTTGTAGTCATAATGATGCCAACTCACTGCATTAAAGAAATTTTGCCAATATCGATATGTTTTTAAATCGTTAGGTGTACCCCAACAAATATAATGATCAACCTCAAAGTTTTTCACATTATATCCAAGATCAATTGCCTCGTTCAGGATACTATCAACATAGAACTCACCATTAGTCCTGACATTTTTCTCATAAGTTTGCTTCAAAGATTTAAGATATACATCTTTGTTGCGGAAGAACATTGTACCAACAATGGCATATTCATTTACTGGATTCTGTCCAGTAAACTTTTTGACTGATACTCCTTTGACATCATCACCATCAATATCTAACCACGAATACATATCAGGATTACGGTGTGATGTATAATTGTTTCTGTAACTCCAAACAACAATATCATTATCAGTATTCTCGATCAGATCTGCAAATTTGTCTGCATCATACAATACACCATTGTCACATGCAGTCAAAAGAATAGAAGTATCATCCTCTACTGAATTGACAATCTTCTCTGTGGTGCAAGCTTGACCTTCCAGAACATTATCAATCCAAACGACATTTCTATAATCATCTAAAGGTAACATACCCGTGTGTTCTTTAAGGGCAGCATAGATTGTTTCATCGGTTTGTGGTAGACAATACAATGCTTGATCTACCATGTACTGACCATTAACTTCAAGAAATGGTTTTGGTATGCCAAATCCTTCTTTAGAAAATCTACTGCCAGCACCTGCCATCGGTAAAGCAGTCACACAGTTCTTAATCTTCAAAGGTTTATTACCTTTAAGTGCTGCCTTGTAGTAGTTTGACCATTGCAGATACATATCCACATCCAGTGGTGTTCCCCACTGAAGCATGACTGGGACCTCATATACAGCGTTTGGTAAGTTATCTCTAATCAGCAGATTATGTACCAAACTTACATAGTATTCACCGTTGATATTGATGTCTTCATCAATCAACTGTTGAAAATATTTTTTGACGTGACTTCCTTTTCTAAAGTAGTATGTTCCAGTAGAAGCAAATTCTGACATCTTATCGTCAGTAAAAGGTTGCTTCTCTCTGATCTCTACAATCTCATTCTTTTCTTTAGTCTTGCAGAAAGCATAGTTATCACTACCCAACATGTGAGGATGAAATCCAGTGTAGCAAACTACGCAACCATCACACTCAGTTTCTTCTACAAAACTTTTGAAGTCTTCATAGTTCCAATACATTGAGAAGTCACAGTAGTTTACTATGACTGGTTCATCATCTTCAATATATTGACTTGCTTGCAAGACACTATGAACTGGGCCCTTCTTATGAGAATCAATCGTCAACACAATTCCATCAGGTACAAGATCACACAAGACTTCAACAATGTTAGTCTCTTGTTCATGCTTGTCATTGATAATAAAAACAAACTCACTGTCCTTTGGATAAAGTTCAACGATATGTTCGATGACTTTCTTTCCATCAATTTCAATGAGATGTTTTGGTGTTGTATACCCAGCAGAGGTGAACCTACTGCTGAGACCAGACATCGGAATAACTACTTTCACAAATATCCACCTGCGTTGATGTATTTATTTGCAATACTATCGATCACGTTGGTAGATGAATACCCACCCACACGATTAAAGAACCTCACTTCTTTTGCATATTGACGACCAACAACATCGCCATCTCTCCAGTCCCCACCAACCAAAAGAATATCGGGAGAATAGAGTTCGATGAGTTGTTCAAGTTCTTGTCGAGAACCAAAAGGAATCACAATATCAATGTGCTTGTTTGCTTCAAGCATCGCCTTGCGAAAAGTAAGCGGATTAATTGGACGATTTGGGCCTTTGTCCATATAAACTTTTTTGTCATCATCAATGCCTACGATGAGACGATCACCAAGAGACTTGGCAATCTTAAAAAGTTCCATATGTCCTGGATGTAGGATATCAAAACATCCGTTAGTCCATACAGTCTTCATTTCAAGTAATCCTCAATAGTCATAAACCTATGGTCCCACTCTTCCTTTGCCTTTGTGTATGTTTGATATTTTCCTCTTAGATGTTCTGGAAATTTAACGTACTCAATCTTTCCATTATACTTGTCCCTCACGCATTCTGCAACGTGTTGGAAACTTACTGGTTTGCTTGTTCCCAGATCATATATTCCAGACTTGTTGGTGTTATTAAGAACAACATCAACAACATCATTCACACAAATAAAGTCTCTATAAAAATTTCCTGATCCTTCAAATAGTTTTAACTTACCAGTTTCTTTAATTTGTTTTGTAAACTTACTCACTGGACTTGCTTGATCTCCTTTGTTCTCTTCACCATCTCCATAGACATTGAAGTATCTAAATCCTTGAATTAAAGGGAAGTCATCAATATGATCTTGAACCCAATAATCAACTTGCAGTTTTGAAATTGCGTAGTAGTTCAATGGATTAATCTCATGAACCTTTCCTCCATACACTGATGCAGAGGATGCATATTTTACAGGAATCTGATACTCTATTGCTTTTTCAAATAATCGAAGAGTGAAATCAACATTGTACTTATGAATTTTGTTTATGTCAGTTTCGACTGTGCTTGAAATTGCTCCTTGATGTAAGATGAGTTCTACTTTATCCCAGTCTTTATATTCCTCAAGGAAAGGAAAGGCACCATCAACTCCTACCCTGTATATGTTTTCTGGGTCAATCTCTTTACAAAATGCTCTTCCAATAAATCCATCATACCCTGTTACTATGATCATACTTCCTCCCATTCAGAAAGATTGAGTTCGGTTACAAGTGGTTGAGTTCCTCCCATGTTATGAGTTCTGTAGAGAGGAACGTTTGAATGTGGATAAACATGATTCCATTCTGGTTCAGAGAATCCTTTCTCCTCAAGAACATCATTACGAATGGCAATCATATCATCAACATGAACATATACAGGAGTGTATCCTGCTTCATTAAACATTTTCTTGTAGGCCATAGGAGATGCACCATACCACTTAGTTCCATCCCAATCCCAGTTAGGATCATCTTTGAGTCTCCAACTTTCCTCAGGTTCAAATCTTACATTTACTTCCACCATAACGCAACGTGGAGAATATTCTGTCAAGATTTGTTTTGTCACCCAGTAATCAAAAGAATCAATGTCTACAGAGAGTAGATCAAACTCTTTGGGAACATCATACTTCTTAAATACGTCACAGATATTTTCTTTCGATACAGTTTCAATTCTCAGATTGATCTCATCATTTGGAGCAACAGGAAACCATTTACCAGATTCTAAAAGAAGACCATTCCAACCTTCATGCTCTCTGAAATAAAGGGTATTACAATCCTCAAAACCATCAATAGCACCGAACTCAACGTAGTATTTGTTAGTAGTGCCGATGTTATCAAAGGTCCATTTCAGACTTACATCTTCCCCCTTCTGAGATCTACCTAACGGTCTAACATTTTGAGTCCAATCTGGATGGACCATCGAATAATCAAGTCTCATAATACTGCTACTCCTTTCTGGGTTACTACTTTAGATGCACATTCGTTAGCATATTTAATACTCTTATCAATGTCATCAGTTTCTATAAATTTTACTACTAATGCTGCCATAAAAGTATCACCAGCACCAGACAGATCTTTAACTTCTACTTTTTTAGTTGGGTATCTCTTTCCATTATACTCACATCCAAGGCCTCCCATAGTGTGAATGATCTTCTTCTTAATCTCATCAGTCAAATATGATTCAGAATTACGATACTCATAATCATTGATCTTGATGAATCGTGCTTCTTTTGCCCAGTCCCCAAGAATTTTCTTAGTGTCAATGAAGACATTATTATGATTAGAACAGATGTACTTAATGTCCTCTTTTGATAAGAATCCCTTATTATAATCAGAAATGACAATCAAATCATAGTCAAAGTCGATACTTTTTACATCAATTCTTGGAATCGATTGAGTTGTATCTACACGAAAGAACATATGATTGCTCTCTCTATGTACATACCTGGTTTTCGCAATCTCATACCAGTTAGAATTGGTGGCAATATTGATTACCTTACCAGAGAGACTCTCAATGTTCCTACGAACATTACCAGCCATGCCAGGATTTTCCCTCTGATCTACAATGTTTAAGACAGGAACAGGTGCCTCAGGACATAATCTATTCGAATCGCAGTAGACAAATACGTCCCTGCAAGTCTCACCAATGACTAAGATTTCACTCATGGTCTACCGATGTATGGTTTATAAAACTGCTTGACTTCTTCTGGAGAGTGGGGTAAAAATGCCCTAAACAACCAGTTATTCCAACCAGTAAAGTTGGGAGATGTCTTAATGAAAAGATTCTCTTTGGGGAGTGCCTTAGCTGCAAGAATACTACAGAAAGAATCACACCCTGCATAGTATTTACACCCGACAACATAGTCCTTTACCTGAGTAATAGGAATGTTGACAAGTAGTTTTTGATTATCAATAGCAAGATCTACCTCATGATCAGAGATTACATACACTGGATACCCAGTTTCTTGAGATAACTCATTCACAAATTTCACATCATCATCAGTAATTTGTGCAATGTCACTACGAGGTCTGGTTGATGTTGGGTAGTGGAATACGATGTAGTCCTCATCAATCGTATTTGCATGTTTAACAAAAGAAGACTCTTGGAATGGTCTTTCTGGATCTTGGAACATACTTACAGCATCTACGATCTGCAGATTTAGATTGTCCCATTCATCTTCGATACCAAATAACTTCAAACCAACCTGAAAATTGGGTTGAAAGTCTGGTCGAAAATGCCAAAAAGGGATAGCAACAGGATCAAGTGTTGCCATCGCCTCTCTACCAATCCTTTCATCAATTGTATGTTGAGCAGTAAGATTAGGATATGAAGGGTTATTCTCCATCAAATCCTTCATCACATATCCAAACCTACACGCCCAGTAGATTTCAGAAATACTTTCTTTCTCCTCTTTCGTGAGGATGGAATCAAGGAAAAATAAATCCCCGATTCCAAGTGATACATATGTTTTCATCAGTGGAATTTCTTGTGCTCTACAATCATCACAGGACCATCACTGTCCTTGGCATATCTATACATATCCAAAGCTTCCTCTGGAGTTTGTGGATCAAGGACAGGGAAATCTACCAACTCTTGGAATACTTTGGTAAAGTCTTGAGAGTGAGTAGGACCAGAATAGAACAATCCACCGTCATCAACAACTGTCTTCAGAATGATGGGAACTTTAAATTCTCCATGAGAGATACGCTCAATCTTATCGACATGGTTACCAATTGCATCAGCAGCAACCAACATAAAGTCATGCCGCTCAAAATATACAACTGGTTTAAATCCTTCGAATGACATACCAATTGCAAGACCAACCATCAGGTTCTCTGCAACAGGAGTCTCAATCTTCTGATCGTCAGAAACATTCTTCAGAGTTCCCATGGCATCACCAGGAATCAGACTATATCCAATGAAGATCGCACCATCTTCACCAAGTTCTGTCATACCTTGAGTGACGGCATCCTTAAACTTCATATCAAGGGGATGATAATCAATTGGTTTTGCATACTCACGCTTAGGAAGAAGGGGGAAGTATTCCTCATCCGTCTTCATGACTTCTTTCATTACCTTCAGATCAGCAAAGTTACCAGTGCGGATGTGAGGACGAGTCTTGGTGTAGTGGTAGCGGACAACGCAAGAAGGCCACTCCAGGTCCTTATCAGTGCCCCAACGACGCTCCTTAGGTGCTTCGACTGCCATACGGTCATCTTCGATCACAAAGGTGCAAGGAAGGTCAAATCCATCCACATAGCGGACTGCTTCAGCAAAGTGTCCTGTGTCTTCAGTACCATCACCCAAGAAACACCAGACCTTTTGATCGGATCCCTTACGCTTCAGGGCCCAGGCAATACCCACTGCAATGGCAACAGGACCACCAATGATGGCAGAAACATAGAAGTTACGCTCACGATCAAACATAAACATGCTTCGACCATTCAGGATCTTGTTCTCCACTTCTTCTGGAGGAAGACCATGAAGCAAAGCATGGTACATGTTACGGTGTGTAGAGAGAACGTAATCTCCCTCATTAATGTTTGAGAAAATATCAATTAACTGCTCTTCATTGCCACCAGGAAGGTGCAATGCAAATGGCAGACGACCAGCATCATGGTGTTCTGCAATCTTATCTACAAAAGAACGAAGACCTTCAGGCGTCCAATCAGTTCCTCTCATTTATTATACTCCTATTTCGATGATAATTCTACCAGCATCTCCCGACTTAAGCAAGTCAAATGCTTCATTTACTTGATCTAATTTAAATCTATGGGTCACAAATTGTTTAACGTCAAGGATTCCTTCTTGATGCATACGAACATAACGAGGAATATCTTCTGTAGGATTAGTCTTACCACCTTGAGTTGCTTTGATAGTCTGACCCATACCACTGAACAGATTCACTGCGTTCATAACCTCTACACCACGTCCAGGTGCAGGTTGGCCAACCAAGATCATGCGTCCTTTACCTGAGAGTTTTGACACACACTCACTAATCACCTCAGGAATACCTGTAGTATCAATGATCACATCAACTTTCTCATCAAGATTAGTGACCGAATTAGTAAAAAGTGATGCTCCAGCAGTAAAACAGAGGTCTCGCTTGGTTACATTATTGTCGATTGCATAGATTGGACAAGCACTTTTGAGTGCAGCTGCCTGAATCAGATTCAGTCCAACTCCACCACAACCAACAACAGCAACACTCTCACCAAACTTCAGATCAACTTCATTGTCGATGATTCCCATTGCAGTTGTCAGAGCACAACCAAGAATTGCACACAAGTCTTCTGGAGTGTCTTGAGGAACGGTAGTCAGTCTGTTCTCAGAAACAATAGAATACTCACTGAGAGTAGTAACTTTACCACTACTCATGGACTTTCCATCAAGAACATAGGAAGGAAATGGTGCTTCGATACCAGTTCCAGGTCTCCAGTGCATTACAACCTTATCACCAACCTTTACGGTAGTAACACCAGGACCAACTTCTTCTACAATTCCACAACCTTCATGACCCATCAGGTGAGGCAGAAACTTTGCATTGCCCTTGTGACCACGAATTTCATGAAGTTGTGCTCCACACAATCCACTCACCAAAATTTTGACAAGCACTTGTCCAACTTTCAACTCAGTCAGTTCTACATCTCTAATTGCAAGAGGGGCATCAATTTTTTCTAATACAGCAGCTTTCATACTCTTACTTTTTTAAATACACAAGTCAAAATGTTGGATTCTTCTTCTTTATTCTTACGAATAGTATCTTCTACATTGCTCGAAGAGATTAATACATACCCCATTCGATGCATAAAAGTCCTCAAAGTTCTTTTATCAAAGTGCCAGAGGTGTTCATTTGGACGACGGTGCTTCCAATTCTCAAACCATTCATCACCTTTGTAGTGACAATGTGGTACAGAAATACATATCGCACTACACTTTAGGTCCTGAACAAACTCAATGTCTTCAAAGTGTTCAAGAGAATCAAAGAATGTAATTACATCATAAAAGTCATTCATAAAATCTTTTACTTGAGTACATCCGTCAGGAACTGGATATGTTGAGATGTCATATCCATAACAATCAGGAATAATATTGCTACAGACTTTCAAAAATGATCCATCTCCATACCCAACATCAAGAATACTCTTGGGAACTCTACCCAAAGATCCGATAATGTTACCCAAACGAAGATATCCCATGTAAGTTGGAAGTTCTCCATACTTTACATATCGAGTATTTACATACTCTTTATCGTATCCAATGTGATTTTTATCTACTTGGTAGACAACTCCATCAACATTCGTTGAATAATTCTCAAGCATTTCTATATTCAGTAACTTTGTTAAAGATGTCTACTACATCTTTATATTGACGTTCGTCTTTAGGATAATAAAAGATCTTTGCATTGGTGTCAATTACGTCCATGATAAAACACATGGCCGTTGGTTGAGTATGAATCTCTTTTGCATTTTCCCAGACTTTAATCCAATCAAATAGAGAAAATCCTTGATAGATTTGATTCTCTACTACAGGATAATCATAAGATTTCTCTGCCATTGAACTTGTCTTACGCAAATCTGTGTTGGTAATATCATTTACATACACATATTCACTATCATCCTTGAGTCCAAGGACGTTGTAATACAGTTCATCTTCCTTTTCTTTGTTTCGATTGAACTTAAAGTATTTACCCCAGTCCGTATGATCCATTCCAACAAGACCAAACTTTGCAGACATGATCCTGGTTGGATCAGTGTTAAAGGTTCTATCCGATGTAGATGCATCGATGTAAATGAAATCATTAGTCTCTGCAAATCCACCAAAATCAAACAACCTTGCACCTTGTCCTGCCATCCAATCAGATAGAGTACACCAACTTACACCAGAAATGTACTCAGAGATCCAAAAAATATCATCGCGCAAAGGCCAGATGATCTCATGACCTTTGTCTCGATAGATACTTGCAATCTTTTGAAGGAAAAATACGTCACCAACTCCTGCTGGTTGTTTAATGATGCAAGGTTTCATGTCACTCAACGTATGCTGCCAGAACGTAATCTTGTTCTCTGTCAATAGACTTATAATAAGTCAGGGTATAATTTGGATTGATAGACTTGAGTTTATCTTCAAGTTGTTTTTGTCTACCAAGGAAATAAACGGGAATATCATCAATGATAATAGTGTGATCTTTGATTTCATTCTCAGCAATCAGATCAAGTTCCTCAAAAGTAGGAACTCCACCACCCTCACCATGGGCGTCCAACCAGAAGCAGGACTTCTTATCAACCTGATTCATCATTTCGGAGAAGCAATCATCAGAGTCTCCAAGCCACAGACTGACGTTATCGTTCTCACTGAACTTCTCCATGCAGTGATTATATCGGTCAGGCATCATTTCACAACTCAGTGCCTCTTCAAATCCAAGGTCAAGTGCGAACTGAACACTGCCACCAAGGTGAGTTCCAGTCTCTACAAAATACTTACAGTCTTTACCAATTCCAAGGTCACGGAACAGATAATAACAAACGGGTCTGCCTTCTCTTACGGCAATATCGAAAAGTTCTACGCTCATGCGAAATAAGTCTCCCAAATAAAGTCTTCTAAAATTTCCATTTTCTTGGTTTTCTCCAAGTTTTCTTTGATTGCATCCATCTTACTGTAGTAGATTTCATCTGATACATCAAATTCTTCACTCAAATCGATGATGCCATCTTTGTTAAAGTGATCTCCAATGTTGGGAGCACCATAGTAAACAGGAATGGTTCCTGTTGCAAAGCAATCTAAGATCTTTTCAGTGAAGTAAGTTTCATATGAGGCATTCTCAATTGCGATTGAGAACATATAATCACAGAGACCTTCTTCCTTTCTCAGAATCTCAGTTTCAAATCCACGACCATAGAAATCAACATGATCTCTAAGACGTTCTACCCATTCAAGACGATTTCTGTGTCCCTGGCACATGTTTTTATTCGATGCAATCATCGAAATCATCTTAGTCTTATCATAGATCTTAGGTTCTTTGATCCATGTACCCTGAGCAGGGACCCATTTAAATTTTTCAGGATCAATATCGATCAGTTCTTGGTTGTGTGTGAAAATAATATCATAGGTATCAAGCATTCTCTGTCTGCCATTACCCTTCACAAAGTCTGTAATTTGTGGAAGAATCGCAGCAGACTCAAGAATCCATGCATACTTTGGACCTGACCTTTCATCATCAAATCCAAGGCCAATGGCAGCATCGATATAGAAAGTACCATCGCCTCCTTCATCTACCCATTCGGTAAACTTAGATTCCTTACCCCAGACAGAGCATCTGGGGGCATCGGAATAGTTGAAAGTGTTTCCAACCAAATTAAATTTATGCTTCGTCATCAATTTGCCCCTTAATCCAATTATATGTAATACGAATACCTTCTTCCAGAGTTTGAGAATAATCCCATCCAAGTTTCTCACGAATGAGGTCGTTATTGGAGTTACGTCCACGAACTCCAAGAGGACCATCAATATGAATCTTTTGAACCTCTTTACCAGCAACCTTAGCAGCAGTCTCTACCAGTTCATTGATGGTGACCATCTCTTCAGATCCAATGTTAACAGGACCCATAAAGTCACTGTCCATCAGTCTTCGAGTTGCTTCAATACATTCGTCAATGAACAAGAAGGAACGAGTTTGTAGACCGTCTCCCCACACCTCGATAGCTCCACCCGGCTCTGGGAGGTAAGCGACTTTACGGCAGATTGCTGCAGGTGCTTTCTCTCTTCCACCTTCCCAGGTGCCCTCTGGCCCAAAGATATTATGGTAGCGGGCAACACGAACAGGAATACTATAATTCCTATTATATGCAAAATAGAGTCGCTCAGAGAATAGTTTTTCCCATCCATATTCGGAATCTGGTGCAGCTGGATATGCGGATTCTTCACGACAATCTGGATTGTCTGGATCTAATTGATTGTGCTCTGGATACATGCAAGCAGATCCAGAATAGAAAATCTTAGTCTTATTTACACCCTTGGTTTCGTTCAACTTGTGTTGTTCATCAAGAACATTCAAGTTAATAGAAACTGAATTGTGCATGATATCTGCATCATTCTCACCAGTGAAGACAAAACCTGCTCCACCCATATCAGCAGCAAACTGATAGATCTCATCAAAGGGTTCTGCAAACTTATCCACAATCTGTTGATAGAAATTACCAAGATATCCAGTGAAACGAATGCAACGAGAAACAAACTTCACGTCACGAAGATCTCCCTGAACAAACTCATTTGCTTGGGTAGAAGAGAACTCTGGATATTTGAGATCTACACCACGCACCCAATAACCCTCAGCACGAAGTCTTTTTACCATGTGACTTCCAATGAACCCACCAGCACCAAGCACAAGTGCTGTCTTCTTATATTCAGACATAAAAATAGTTGTTTGTCTTTTATATATGATACAAAAAAAGATCCTTGTTGTCAAGGATCTTTATAAGGTCTTTACATGCACGCCACTTGCTCTTTGTCCTGAAGCAAGAAACAGGGCGGGAGTTAAACCCCATCCGCACCACTTGCTTTTAGGAAAAGCAAGAAACCTCAGAGGTCGATTTTAATTTTTTTGTTGATCTGTTTGATTAACGAGTCAACCTTTTCCTCCAATGCTGCAATTCTGTCTGCATCACCACCTCCACAAGGAGTATGTGCCTTTGCTTCTAGTGCTTTGAGTCTTGCTTCAACATTTAAATCTTGTTGAGAAGTCACTGCACTACTTACAGTCTTTGCTGCTGTTCCTTTAGTTGCCATTTTATTTAAAAATAACTCTTCTAGTATTTAGTTTTTAGAGGGTCTTATGACTCCACCAGTTCTGTTATAGTCCATCCGTGACTTCGGGATTGAAGGGGAACCTTCACCGACCAGGGTTTTTAGAGACTCTCCATGTCTTCATCATCTCTAACATAACAAGGAACACGATCAGGATCTAACCATTTAGCATATTCAGAGTCTTCAATAGCAAGAAGCATTTGATCTCCATTATCAAACAAATAAACATCAGAGTACTTTTTAGTATACTCATTTGCTTTTTGCATACGGAAATCGGGATTTCCATTCAATTGAATATGTCCTTTTTGAACAAACCTATAAGGAAATCGTTCATGAATAATAATAGTCTTTGTTGAAGCAACAGACTTAGGATCCAGATCGTTCACGCAACCTCCACAGTTTCAAGATCAGAAGCAACATATTCCATAAGAATTTCATAGTCATCCAGAGGATCTCCAGAGAAAACTACGCCTTCTCCCTCATAGTACCGACGAACCTTTTTGTAGAGTTTCGGATTCTTTACATCAAGGAAAAATTCACCGTTTGCTGCACCACGAAGGGTTTGAATGTCTTTCTTGAATTTGATTGTGAGTGCCATCGTTTTGATTGATTACCCAGTTATTATAGGGGTTTGACACCGAAGTGTCAAGTGGGGGATGTGGGGATCGAACCCACCTCAGCCGAATTATGAGTTCGGTGCATTCACCAGATTGCTAATCCCCCTGGTAGGAATGTCGGGAATTGAACCCGATTGACTCCGTTATAAGCAGAGCGCATTAACCAATATGCGACATTCCCTCAGGATGCTTCGTTGTGTTCTGTGTATATGCGTATGAGTTCATCATCCGCTGGTATCATTACTGCTCTCTCGCCTGTTATTATATTCTCTACACCTATTGTCTCACCGTTTTCTACTCTGTTCAGAAGAGTGTCCCAATTCTCTTGCCAGTATTCCACTGAATAAAAATCCATAGTTGTGATATTTATGAGTCGGGGTGACAGGATTCGAACCTACGACTTCTGCTTCCCAAAAGCAGCGCTCTACCAAGCTGAGCTACACCCCGTTGTTGTTTACCTGATAATTATACTACTTCTTATGTCCTCTGTCAAACGGTGCCCAGTGTTGCCAGTTGTATTTGTGGACTGCCCAGATTCCTAAGATAGGAACAAAGACAAGTATGTAGCAAATGAAAGCTAGAGC
>Ga0222714_10001080_pt1 | contig 30837 bp, 24 predicted proteins | sample C33_3DmetaG_FD_165048 | JGI IMG/M metagenome (GOLD analysis project Ga0222714, IMG submission 165048) | Estuarine water microbial communities from San Francisco Bay, California, United States - C33_3D | ecosystem: Environmental > Aquatic > Marine > Unclassified | place: USA: California... | reverse complement strand
CTCGTCGGCCCGCGAGCGCCGTGACCAGCAGAATCGGGATGCCGGCCGACGAATCCATCTGCCGCAGCCGCTTGCACGTGGCGAACCCGTCGAGCTGCGGCATCATCACATCCAGCAGAATCAGATCGATTTCGGCGTGGCGCTCGTTGACGACGTCGATCGCCTCGAGCCCGTTCGACGCGAACAGCGTCCGGTACCCTTCGCCCGACATCACGTCCCCGAGGAGGTCTAGGTTTCTTTCCTCATCGTCGACGATCAGGACGGTCACGTCCCGGAGGAGTCCATCCATGCCGATCATGCGTCAGATCGAGACATCGGAGGCCCGAGCCCGACGCGACAGCCCCGACCGGCGGAGGAATGATACCCCTCGCGCGAATCCGTCTGCGAGGTTCGGGCCTGGTCGGTCCGTTCCTGGTCACTGTCTTTCACGATGCTTCTTCACTCGCGTCTCTCGCGAGAACCCGGACTCACGACGACGTGAAGCCGTTCGATCTCGGTTTCGCGATCGGTGCCATAAGTCCTATTGAGCCGGAATCTCGTGGAAGCTAACCTCTCGTATCTCTTGCCACACCACTCTCGCGCCGGAGCCCCCTTGCACTCCTCCTCCGAACCTCGACCTCGGGTCCTCGTGGTCGACGACGACGACACGCTTCGTCGGTCCACGGCCCGGATTGTGGAGTCGTTCGGATATGAAGTGGATACGGCCGAAGACGGGATCGAAGCCCTGGCCAAGCTGATGCTCGACTTCGACCTCGTCCTGCTCGACGGCGATATGCCGCACATGGACGGATTCGAAGTCACCGAGCGGATTCGTGCCTCAGTCGAGACGGAGCATCTGCCCATCATCATGATCACGGGTCTGGTGCGGCCCGAGAACCGGCGGAGAGCGATCGAGTGTGGCGTGAACGACTTCATCATCAAGCCGTTCGCCAGCGAAGAGCTCCAGATGCGCTCGAAATGGCTGATCGAGATGAAGCAGAGTGTCGACAAGCTTCGCACCAGGCAGAGCCGCCTCGAGGACGAGGTGCAGAGGCGGACCGAAAGCCTGCGCAGGACGCTGCGCGACATGGCCGAGGCGCAGCGACGAACGATGGAGGCCCATGTCGACACGATCCGGCGCCTGTCCATGGCCGCGGAGTTCAAGGACAGCATCACTGCGTCCCACATCGAGCGCATCGGGCTGTATTCCGAGAGGCTCGCCCGAGCGCTCGGAATGTCGCCCAGGGACATCGAAACCATCCGTCACGCCGCCACGATGCACGATGTGGGCAAGCTCGGCGTCCCCGAAGCCATCCTGATGAAGCCGGGCAAGCTGTCGGAGGACGAGATTGACGTCATGCGCGCGCATACGACCATCGGGGCCCAGATCCTGAGCGGGTCGGACTCACCCCTCCTCCAGATGGGTGAGCGCATCGCTCTCTCCCACCACGAGCGGTGGGACGGAAAGGGCTATCCCTTCGGGCTGGCGGCCGAGGCGATCCCGCTGGAGGGTCGGATCTGCGCGGTGGTCGACTTTTTCGACGCGCTGACGATGGACCGACCCTACCGAAACGCGGTGCCGGTCGAAGAGGTCATGGATATGATGCGCGCGGACTCGGGGCGTCACTTCGACCCCGAGGTGCTCGAAGCCTTCTTTACGGTCATCGACGAGATCCTGGACATCCGCGCGCGCTACTGATCTGCCGTGGTCTCGCGTCGACCCGCGCCAGCGACGTGGTGAGATCAGCGCAGCAGACGCTCGATCGTCTCCACGATGATCGCCATGGAGAAGGGCTTGAGAAGAACTTCGGTCGCACCCAGCGCCTTGGCGTCCTCGAGCAGATGCTCCATGGGGAGCAAGCCACCGCCGGAGATCGCAAGAATGGGCAGGTCCGGGCGCGTCTCACGCAGGGACAGGATCAGCTCGATGCCGTCGGTTCCCGGCATGTTGATGTCTGTAACCACCAGATCCACTCCCGGGGACGCCTTGCCCGCAGGCGCGAACAGAGCCACCGCTGCGCTCCCGTCCTCCGCGGTCACGACCTCGTACCCGGCGTGCTTCAGCGCGCGCTCGAGCCCTTTGCGCAGTAGGTCATTGTCCTCCACGACCAGTACACGGGCCATCAGCTCTTTCCTCGGGACCTGAACATCGCTGCAAGATCACTCCTGCCCTCGGATGTGCAAGACGCTTCGTCTGCCCCGCGGGCGATCACGCCGTCCGTCTACTACGCGACCGGGCAGAGGCTCAGCGTCGAGTGTCCGGCTCGCCCGCCCCGGCGTTCGTGACGAGTTGCTGCGCATCGATGGAGGACTCGAGTGGGAGCCTGATCTCGACCCTGCATCCGGTTCCCGGTCCCTCACTCTCGATGGTGGTCGCCGGCGGTCCTTGCTCGTTCGCCCCGTCGCGCGAAGGTTGCGGATCCAGACGTGGCACCGACCTTCGAACAACCCTCCCCGCGAGACCTCCCATGAACCTCTCGGCCCTCCGAATCGCCGCATTCGCAGCGCTCGCCTCGACCTTCGCCTGCGGGGGATCCGACTCGGGCGACAACTCCGATCGCGCGCGACCAGATGTCGTGGTGAAGGGCGGCGACGAGCGCACGGGGGCGTACGATGCCGTGCCCGGCTGGTGGAAGCCCGCGCCCGACCACGACGAGACCTGGGGCTGGGGCGAGGTCAGCGGAGTCGCCGTCGACAACCCCGACCGCATCATCGTCGGCATCTGGGGCGACCGCGATGCCGACGGCCGTGAGCGCGAGGGGAGCTCGAACTATCTCGTGGTGGTCAATCGCGACGGCGAGATCATCGAGAACTGGTCGCAGTGGGATTCCATCTTCAACAAGCCCCACCAGATCTACATCTCGCCCTACGACCCGGAGCGACACGTGTGGGTCGTCGAACGAGGGCTCGGCACGCGCGATGTGAACATGCAGATCCTGAAGTTCACGAACGATGGAAGCGAGCTCGTCATGCGGCTCGTGGACCCCGATCATCCGCGCACCCGGGCGGAGGCCCGTGCAAACCCCGCGCCGGGCCCCTACACGTACGGCGACCCGGCGGTCCTCGCCTTCCTCCCGGACGGGAGCTTCCTGCTGGGCGACGGCTACTGGAACTCACGCGTCGTGAAGTACGATGCCGAGGGGAACTACCTGATGGAGTGGGGCGAACTGGGCGACGGTCCGGGCCAGTTCGACCTGGTGCACGGGCTGGCCGTCGACCGGAACCGCCGCGTCTACGTGGGTGATCGTACCAACGACCGCATTCAGGTCTTCACCGAGAACGGCGAGTTCATCGAGGAGTGGCCGGACGTGTCCGACCCGGTGGGCGTGTTCATCGACGAGAACGACGGCGTCTGGGTGATCTCGGCCCGCCTCAACCGGATCCTCAGGTACAGCACAGCCGGAGAGCTGCAGTACTACTGGGGGTCGTACGGCGGCACCCGGGGCGGCTTTCCCGGCGGGCTGTCGCGGCCGCATCAGCTCGACGTGGACCAGGAGGGGAACGTCTACGTCGCGAGCTGGGACGGGGGCTGGCTCGACAAGTTCGTCCCCAGACCGGGCGCCGATCCGGCCAGGCTGATCGGCCGGGCCCTGGTTCTCGACCCCTGAGCGCGTTGCACTCGCTCGAAGCGGGCTCGTACATTCGCGCGGGGAGGACCATGTGAAAACGGTCGAATCATTCGCGGTTGTACTGGCGTCGATCGCACTAGGTACCGTGACGATCGCGGCGCATCGGGCGTCCGCGACCGACGGTGCCCCCCCGGCCGTCGTCCAACGCACCTCCGCCCTCCCGCCGATCGAGTCCGGCTCGACCGGGGCTTCGGCGGACGTCGTCGAGGAGTACTGCGTCCGGTGCCACAACGAGCGAAGGCTGCGCGGCAATCTGAGCCTCGAGGGCTTCGACCCGGCAGCGGCGCACATGAGTGCGGAAGTCGCCGAAAAGATGATCGTGAAGCTGCGCACGGGCATGATGCCCCCGCCGGGGGCATCGCGTCCGGCGGGTGACACGCTGGCGGCGCTGGTCGAGACCCTCGAAACGGTCGTCGACCGGGAGGCCGCGCGCGATCCGAACCCGGGCATCCGGCGCTTCCAGCGTCTGAACCGGCCGGAGTACGAGCGCGTGATCCGCGAACTCCTGGACCTCGAAGTCGATGCCGGGCGATGGCTCCCGGCCGACACGTACCTGGGCAACTTCGACAACCTGTCGGCGGCGCAGGGCCTCTCGGCGACGTTGCTCGAAGCCTACATGCGAGCCGCCACCGAGGTCAGTCGCCTCGCCGTAGGGAACGCGGCTGCGCCCGCCGCATCGACCAAGTACACGAACCCGATCGACGTATCCCAGCACGCCTGGGACCACCTCGACGGCGCGCCTTTCGGCACCCGGGGCGGAATGGTCGTCACGCACGACTTCCCGGCCGACGGAAGGTACGTCTTCTCGTTCTCGACCCTCTTCGGTCGGGGCACGGGCTTCGAAGACCTGGACGTGTCGATCGACGGCGCAGGTCTCGCGAGCGTCGCGCTGGAGCACGGCGAGAGCGGGTCCATCGAGATCCGGACGGAGCCGATCTTCGTGACCGCCGGCCAGCATCGTGTCGCCGCCGCGTTCGTCCGCAGGTCCGACGGACCGTACGAAGACCGCCTGAGCCCGTTCGCCTGGTCGTTCGTGGGAGGCGAGGACGACCGGGAGTGGGCGAACTACGGGATTACCGCCCTGCCGCACCTGGCCGACCTGATGATCACCGGGCCGACCGATGTGGCCGGCGTGTCGGAAACGCCGAGCCGCGCCAGGATCTTCACCTGTCGTCCCGCCGATGCGGGGGGTCGATCGGGCGAGGCTCGCGCGTGTGCGGAGTCCATCGTGCGCCGTCTCGCCAGCGAGGCGTACCGCCGGCCGGTGTCGGATGACGACATCGCGGGGCCGCTCTCGTTCTACGACGAGGGCATCGAGTCAGGCGGCTTCGAGGTGGGCGTGCGGACGGCGCTTCAGGCCATTCTGGCCAGCCCCTCTTTCCTCTTTCGCCTCGAATCCATGCCCGACGGGGTGCGTGCGGGCGATTCGTACCGCGTCTCCGACGTCGATCTCGCGTCGCGCCTTTCGTTCTTCCTCTGGGGTGTCGGCCCCGACGAGGAGCTGCGCACGCTGGCCGCGGACGGCTCGCTGTCCCGGGACGCCGTACTCGAGGCGCAGGTGCGCCGCATGCTGGCGGACCCGCGCTCGGAGGCTCTGGCCACACGATTCGCCTCCCAGTGGCTGCGCCTCCAGGACGCTCCGAAGATCCAGCCCGAGCCGTATCTGTATCCGGATTTCAGCGGCCAGCTGGGCGCCGACATGATCCGCGAGACCCAGCTCTTCTTCGATCGCCTCGTGCGCGAGGATCGAAGCCTGTTCGAGCTGTACGAAGCGGACTGGACGATCATCAATCAACGACTCGCCGAGCACTACGGGATCCCGGACGTCACGGGGGACGAATTCCGGGTGGTGCGGTATCCCGACGCGAGACGCCGGGGCGTGCTGGGACACGGAAGCGTCCTCAGGCTGACCTCGATGTCGAATCGGACGTCGCCGGTGCTCAGGGGCAAGTGGGTCATGCAGGTGCTGATGGGTTCCCCGCCTCCGCCCCCGCCCCCGAACGTGCCGGCCTTCGAGGAAACGCAGGGCGTGACCTCGGGGCGGCGCCTCACGACCCGTGAGCGACTGGAGATGCACCGGGCCAACCCGACGTGCAATGCGTGTCACCGGCTCATGGACCCGATCGGCCTCGCTCTGGACAACTTCGACGTGACCGGTCGGTGGCGGGTGCGGGAGGACGGCGTGTCGCTCGACACGCGCGGAGAGTTCTACGACGGGACACCCGTGGAGACGCCGTCCGACCTCACGAGGGCACTCCTCGCGCGTCCGGTTCCGCTGGTTCGGAGCTTCACGGAGAACATGCTCGCCTACGCCATGGGCCGGCGGGTCGAGTTCTATGACCAACCTACGGTGCGCGCGATCGCGCGCACCGCCGAAGACGAAGGATTTCGGATGTCGTCGTTCGTCCTGGGCGTCGTGAAGAGCGACCCCTTCCGGATGATGAAGCTGCCGACGACCGCCGAGACTGCCCAGACCGGAGAAGGACACCGATGAACTTCATTACCGGAACGCACCTGTCCCGCCGCTCCTTCATGCGCGGCATGGGGGCGTCCTTTTCGCTCCCCCTCCTTGACGCGATGGTCCCGGCCGGTCGCCCGTGGAAGGATCCGACGTCCGATCCGCGGTTCACTCGGCTGGTGTGCATCGAGGAGTCGATGGGCTGCGCGGGCGGGAGCGACTGGGGAGACGCCCGGAACCTCTTCGCCCCGGCCGGCATCGGGCGGGACTTCGACTTCGGTCCCGACAGTCAGCTCAGGCCGCTCGAGGGATTCCGCGACTACCTCACGATCGTGAGCAACACCGACTGCCGCATGGCGGAGCCCTATCGGGCCGAGGAGATCGGCGGGGATCATGATCGTTCCACGGCCGTCTTCCTCACTCAGGCGCACCCCAAGCAGACCCAGGGTTCCGACATCTTCCTGGGGACGTCTCTCGATCAGATCCACGCCCAGCGCTTCGGCCAGGATACCGCGCTTCCCTCGCTCGAGCTCTGCATCGAGGGGATCGATCGGGGCGGCGGATGCGCGTACAACTACCACTGCGCCTACACGACTTCGCTGGCCTGGGCCTCGCCGAGCCAGCCCCTTCCTGCGATCCGGGAGCCGCGGGCCGTTTTCGAGCGGCTCTTCGGTGCGGGAGACTCCGCCGCCGACCGCGCTCAGAGGCGTCGCACGAACGCCAGCATGCTGGACTGGATCGTGGGTGAGGTCGGGCGGCTGCGCCGATCGCTGGGGCCCGTGGACCGCGTGGCTCTCGACGACTACCTCGCCTACATCCGCGAAATCGAACGGAGGATTCAGCTCGTCGAACAGCGGAACCTCAGCGGCGAGGAGCGGGAGATGCCCGACGCGCCGTCGGGCATACCGGACTCGTTCGAGGAGCACATGCAGCTCATGTTCGATCTGCAGGTTCTCGCGCTCCAGACCGACATGACCCGCGTGATCACCTTCAAGACCGGCTTCGACCAGTCGAACCGCACCTTCCCGGGCAGCGGGACGACGAAGTCCATCCACGGTGCGTCCCACCACGGCAATGTCCCGGTGGACATCATGGACTTCCACAGGATCAACACGTACCGCACGGCCCAGCTGGCGTACTTCCTCCGGCGCATGCAGGAGACGATGGACGGCGACGCGCCGCTCCTCGACAAGACCGCGATCGTGTGGGGGTCGCCGATGGGTGACCCGAACCTCCACAACCACCGGCGTTGTCCGCTCCTCCTGCTGGGCAAGGCCAACGGCGCGCTCGAGGGGGGGCTCCACCTCCGTGCGCCGAAGGGGACGCCGATGGCCAATGCCTTCGTGAGTCTCATGCAGGGCATCGGGCACGACATGCAGTCGTTCGGGGACTCGACGGGCTCGTTTCCGCTCTACCACGCCGGCTCGGCCGCGGCGGGGGGGGCGTGATGCGTTCGCTGATCGCGGCGGGCGTCTGCCTCGTCGCCGTCCTCGGGCCGTCCGGACCTTCGCCGGTCCAGGCGCAGACGCCCGATGGCCGGTACAGTCCGGCCGCCTCGACCGGGCATGACGCGGTCCTCCTCGACGCCGCCCGCCGGGGCGACGCGGAGGTCGTCGCGTCCCGGCTGGGCGCGGGCGTCGATGTCGATGGTCCGGACGGCGACGGCATGACCGCGCTGCACTGGGCTGCCGAGCGCGGTCACGTAGACGTGGTTCGACGTCTGCTCGAGGCCGGAGCCGGGATCTCGAGCGCCACGCGCATCGGCGCGTACACGCCCCTCCACCTCGCGGCCCGCCGGGGGAGCGCCCCCATCGTGCGGCAGCTGCTCGCGCACGGGGCCGACCCCGATGCCACCACGACGAACAGCGGGGTCACGGCGCTGCACCTCGCGGCCGGAGCGGTCGGGGGCGAGGCGGCGGTGCGCGCGCTGCTGGAAGCGGGTGCGGATCCCGACGCACTCGAGGCGTCGGCGGGACAGACCCCGCTCATGTTCGCCTCCTCCCGGGAACGCGCCGCATCGGTCCGTGCGCTTCTCGAGGCGGGCGCGGATCCGTCGATTCGTACGCGAGAAGTCGACGTGCTGCAGCAGCTCGTCGCGGACCGCGACGCCACCACGCTGCTCCGGCGCCGCGTTCGCGAGCTGTCCCCCCCGGACGCGAAGCCGTCCGCGTCGGAGCTGCAGGCCGCGGTCCGGGCCCAGAGGGACGCCCTTCAGTCCGGCGAGATGTACCGAGCCTACGACGCCGATGAGCTCGTGTCGCAAAGACCCGACTACCCCGGCGGACCGGACGTGCCGAGACCCCCCTACCGCGAGACGCTGGTCGGCTACACGGGCGGGATGACGGCGCTGCTGCACGCGGCGCGTGAGGGTGCGATCGAATCGGCGGAGGCGCTCCTCGACGGGGGCGCCGACATCGACCAGGTGAGCGCGGACGGGACGAGCCCTCTGCTCATCGCCACCCTGAACGGACAGTTCGACCTGGCGATGCGGCTCGTTCAGCGGGGTGCCGATCCGAACATCCGGGCGACCACGGACGGAGCGAGTCCCCTGTTCGCGGTGCTCAACACCCACTGGGCGCCGAAGTCGAACTACCCGCAGCCTCGCGCGCAGGACAACCAGCAGACCCGGCACCTCGAACTGCTCGACGCGCTTCTGGAAGCCGGGGCCGAGCCGAACGTGAGGCTCAACACCCACCTCTGGTACTGGGAGTACGGGCTCACGAAGATCGGCACGGACCTGGCGGGCGCGACGCCCCTCTGGAGGGCCGCGTACGCGCAGGATGTCGAAGCGATGCGCCGTCTCACCGCGCACGGGGCCGACCCGAACATCCCGACGCGCTGGCCCGCGGTGGGCATGCGGGAGCGTCGTCAGCAGGACGGGCGGCAGCAGGAGGACTCGGGCCTGCCGTGGATCCCGGAGGGCGCCTTCAACGCCTTCCCGATCCACGTTGCGGCCGGCGGCGGATACACGGGGCTCGGATCGTTCTCCATCCGCAACGTCCCGAACGCCTTCCTGCCCGCGGTGAAATACCTCGTGGAGGAGCTCGAGGTGGACGTGAACACGCTCGATTCGTGGGGCTACACGCCCATGCACTACGCGGCCTCGCGCGGTGACAACGAGATGATCGACTATCTGGTCTCGCGGGGCGGGGACGTGAAGGTCATCACGCGGCTGGGGCAGTCGGCCGCGGACATGGCGCGCGGAGGCAGAGCGGGCTTCTTCACTCGCGTCGCCTACCCCGAGACCGTCGACCTGCTCACGCGACTCGGGTCGCCACTCGAGTGCCTGCACACGCACTTCCTCGACACCGGGGATTCGTGTCCGCTGGCGGGCGCGAACGACATGTGGCGCGCCGTGTTCGAAGACGGGCAGCCCGGGTCCGGGGACGCCGGCAGGACGGAACGAGAGCGCCGGAGTCCCGATGGCCGCTGAGCAGGCTCCGCCGTCCCCGCACTCCGGGGTGAAGACCCCGGACCCACCGCTCACGCCCATTCAGAAGTTCGGCGAGGCCATCGCCGACCGCGTCGAGCGCTGGATGCCGTCGCCCTTTCTCTTCGCCATCATCCTGACCTACGTCGCGGCCGTTGCCGCGTTCGCCTTCGAGCGCTCGACGCCGGGCGAAGTCGCCCTCGCGTGGTATGACGGCTTCTGGGATCTTCTCCAGTTCGCCATGCAGATGGTGATCATCCTGGTCACCGGCAACGTGGTCGCCTACCACCCCCGCGTCCGCTCGGGCATCCTTCGGCTCGTTCGCCTGCCGTCCAACGGCCGGCAGGCGGTCGTGCTCGTCGGGATCGGGTCGATGCTCGTCGGGTGGATCTCTTGGGGGCTCGGCCTGATCTTCGGGGCGATCCTCGCCCGGGAAATGGGGCGGGAGGCTCACGGCCGGGGAATCGCGGTGCACTACCCGCTGCTCGCGGTCGCCGGCTACCTCGGAATGAGCCTGACGTGGGGGTGGGGGCTCTCCAGCTCGGCCGGGCTTCTCCAGGCCACGGACAACAACGTCTTCATGCAGGCGGGCATCGTGGACCGGGTGATCCCGGCCACCGAGTGGGTCTTCCATCCGTACCCGCTCACGCTCACGGTGCTGGCGATCATCTACGCGTGCGTGATGCTCTGGCTCCTGTCGCCGCCCGACCGGAACTGCCGTGGCATCGAGCGCTTCGTCGATCTCGGCGAAGACGCTCCCGGGCCCGATCGGTCCGGGAAGGAGGCCGCTGCGGCAGGCGCGCATCCGGATGCATCGAGGGAAGCCGGGACCGAGGGCCGGTCCCTCTCCGACCGGATCGACAACAGCCGCCTCCTCGGCGGCATCATCGCCCTCGTCGGGCTCGTGCTGTTCCTGCGCGCCTTCGTGACGCAGGGGATGGGCGCGCTCAATCTGGACGTCTTCAACTTCGGGTTCCTGATGCTCGGGCTGGCTCTGTACGCCAGTCCGGCCCGCTATCAGGGAGAGTTCAACGATGCCGTGAAGGGCAGCGCCGGCGTCATCCTGCAGTTCCCGTTCTATGCCGGAATCATCGGGATCATGACCGGAACCGGCCTGGTCGACACCATGACCGAGGCGCTGCTCTCGATCGCGACGGAGGGGACGTATCCGGTGGCCGCGTGGTTCACCGGAGCCGTCATGAACATCTTCGTCCCCTCTGCCGGCGGGGAGTGGGCGATCGTCGGCGGGCCGATGATGCTCGCCGGATCCGAGCTGGGGATTCCGCACGGGCAGACCATCGCGGCGTATGCTGTCGGTGATGCGCACACGAATCTGCTCAATCCCTTCTGGGCGATTCCGCTCCTGGCGATCACCGGCCTGAAGGCCCGGGACATGTTCGGGTACGGGATCACGATGATGATCCTCCTGGTGCCGTTCATCGCGGGAGCCCTTCTCCTGCTCCCCTACTGAAGGCGCCCCCGGCTCGGCCGCGCGCGTGGGCCACGGGGGGCTCCGGGCCCGTTCGTCGCGGTCCGAGGCGGGGTGCCCCGGCAGGTGGTGCCGCCACCTCGAACCCCCGGAGGCCCGATCCAGTGTTCAATTCAGCGCGGTACGATACCCCGTGGCGCCTGTCCGCGTCCCTCCCGCCCGAGCGCATCCGCACCGCGCGCCTCGTGCTCCGATGCTGGCAGCCCGATGACGCCGCGTTGTTTCACGCGGCGTTCGCCTCGAGCCGCGAGTATGTCGGCGCGTGGGTTCCTCCTGCGCTGGACGAACCGTCCGGGCTCCACGCGATCGCGCTGCGTCTGGCGAGATTCCGTGACGAGTTCCGGTCCGGCGTGTGCTTCGTCTACGCGATCTTCGACCGGGAGGGCGTCGAGGTGCTCGGCGAGGCCGGTCTGATGCCCAGAGTCGGCGAGGGCGCGCTCGAAATCGGCTATTGGATCCGCGTAGAGCGGGCTGGGCAGGGGATTGCGACCGAGGCCACCCGCGCGCTCACCTCGGCGGGCTTCGCGCTGCCGGAGGTGCATCGGATCGAGGTTCACTGCGACGCCGCCAACGCGCCGAGCGTGGCCGTTCCCCGGAAGCTCGGGTACCGCGTCGTCCGCGGCCCCGCGACCCAGCCGCCCGCATCGGGGACGCCTTGCGGTGACACCGTCGTGTTCGCGCTGACGGCTCCGGAGTGGCGGGGATTGCCAGAATGAACCCACGCTGCGTGTCGAAACGGGACCGCCCGACATGAGTCGATGGCTGCTGCGCCTTCGCGGCGCGATCGGCATGGGACTCACGTGGGCCTTTGCCTGGGCGATGGTGGGTCTGCTCATCGGCGTGGCCATGGAGTTCTTCGGCGTCCCGATGGGGTGGTTCGTGCAGGTCTTCGACGCACCGCTTCCCGCGCTCGCGGTGCCCGGCTTCTTGTCGGGTGCCACCTTTTCGACGGTGCTCGGGGTCGCGGGGCGTCGGCGCAGATTCGACCAGCTGTCGCTGCCCCGGTTCACCCTCTGGGGTGCCCTGGGCGGGCTGCTGGTGGGCCTGGTCCCCCTGGTCGTCGGCGGCCCCGGGATCCCTCCCGGTGCGGTCGTCGTCATGCTCGGTACGTTGACCGTCCTGAGTGCCGGCTCGGCCGCGGGCTCTCTGGCGCTGGCACGCATGGCGGAGGACCGCGAGTTGCTCGACGCCGGAGTGGAAGCCTCCGCAGTGGGGCTCACGGAGTGGGAAGCCAGGGAGTTGATGGGGAAGTGACGTCCGGACGACCGATGGGCGCGAGGCCCCGAGACGGCCAGCGGGACGGATGAGGACCCTCCTGAACTCCCGCGACTTCTGGCTGGACATGGTCCGGCTCCAGATCGGCCTCTTCCTCTTCGGACTCGCAGTCGCCCTCATGCTCGAGGCCCGCATCGGCCTGGACCCCTGGTCCGCGTTTCACGACGTGATCTCGGTGCGATCGGGGCTGAGCTTCGGGCGGATCTCTCAGATGGTCGGGCTCACGCTCATCGTTCTGAGCCGCCTGGCGCTCGACGTCCGGCCGGGGATCGCGACGGTGCTCAACATGCTCCTCATAGGACCGTGGGTGGACGTGCTGCGTCCGCACGTGCGCTTCTTCGAGTCCGGCGGGCTTGCCCCGGGTACGGCACAGTTCCTCGGCGGGATCCTCGTGCTGGGCTTGGGCACCGCGGTCTACATCGGGGCGCGCCTCGGCGCCGGCCCCCGCGACGGGCTGGCTATGGGGCTCTCGCGACGCATCGGGAGGAGCCTGCGCGCCTCGAGAATCGCGATCGAGGTGACGGTGCTCGCGGCGGCGGCGGCGCTCGGCGGATCGATCGGGCTCGGAACGGTCCTCTTCGCCGTGCTCATGGGCCCGACCATGCAGACGAGCCTTCGGCTCTTCTCGGTTTCCCACGACCCTTCGCCGCGGATCCGCCGCGAGGGCGTTTCTCCCCCGCACGCCGGGGGTGTAGGCTAGCCGTTCCGGGAAGGTGACCGGCTACGATGGCCGGCGCCGGCGCCCGCGACGGCGGCTCAGGTGAAGTCGAGGACCCAGCGCGCGATACCGAGCGCGATCAGGAGAGCGCCTTCCACCCTTCCGATGCGCCAGTGCGTGCGCATGAAGAGCACCGCGATTACGACCATGCCGACGAGGGCGAGGATCGATCCGGAGGCTTCGGGCCGGATGGTCACGGGGTGAATGAGTGCGGTGAGGCCGAGCACGCCCAGGACGTTGAAGATGTCGCTGCCGATCATGTTGCCGAGGCTGAGGCCATGGTGGCCACGCACCGCGGCGAGAAGCGACGTCGTGAATTCGGGAAGTGAGGTGCCCGCGGCCACGATGGTCATGCCGATGACCCACTCGCTCACGCCGAACCACTCGGCAATCGTGCTCGCGGCCTCGACGAGCAGCTCGGCCGACGCCGCGATCAGCACCACGCCCAGAAACAGCTTCCCGACCGGGCGTAGCCAGTCCCAGCGCGCGCGAACCTCTCCGGCGGCCTCGGAGGCCGCCTGCCTGACCGCACGGGTGCTGGCCGCGTTCCCCGCTTCCGAGAGGTACAGCAGTACGAGATACCCGAGCAGGCCCAGAGCGAGGAGTGCACCGTTCGATCGCTCCACCCCGAAGTCGATTCCGAAGAGCGCCCAGACGGCGACGGAGCTGATGATCAGCACGCTGCCGTCGCGCCACACCGTGGTCGCGTCCGTCTCGAGCGGACGAAGCAGCGCCACGCCCCCGAGGATGAAACCCAGATTGAAGATGTTCGACCCGATCACGTTGCTGATGGCCATGTCGCTCGCGCCCTGCGTGGCGGCCGTCACGCTCACCGCGAACTCCGGCGCCGAAGTTCCCATGGCCACGAAGGTCAGGCCCACCACGCGCGGGGAGATGCCGAGCCGATCGGCGATGGCCACGGACGACTCCACGGTCCAGTCGGCGCCGAACGCCAGGGCGGCGGCGGCCGCGGCCGCCAGGATCCCCGCGATCCCGGGGGACCAGGGGTGCAAGAACACCGAAACGGCTGAGGACAGAAATTCCAACACGAATGACTCCAGGTGCTTTTTCGAGCCGGGTGCTCGGGAGGGTGGCTCGCAAGGTATCGCCAACCCGCCCGATGGGTCAGGGGATACCCGACGACATCAGCCGATGAGTCTCGGTCGGAAGATCCGGGGCGCGTACTCGCGCAGATGTCGCTCCTTGTCGAGCTGCGGGACACCGTCCGTCATCCACTCCGGAGCGGGCATACCCTTGAGATGATGATTGAAGAAGTCCGAGAGACGGTACTGGAAATCGATGATGTTCTGGAGCTTGCGCAGGCCGTGCCCCTCGTCCGGATACGAGAGCCAGATGATCGGCTTGTCCAGGAAGCGCAGGGCGTTGTACCACTCGAGGCCCTGCTCCCAGTTCACCGTGGGGTCTTCCTCACCGTGCAGGTAGAGCACGGGGGTATTCATGTTCTCCACGCCCGAGATGGGGGACTGGTCCCAGTACAGGTCGAAGTCGTCGTACGGGTTCGTGGCGTAGCGCCCCTGCCCGTAGATGTCGTAGCTGTGGTTGTTCTGCCCACTCCCCACGAAGAGCTGGTTGAACTCGCTGACGAGGTTGATGGGCGCAGCGCCGTGCGCCACGGCGGCGAACATGTCCGAGCGGGTGGCGATGTAGGCGCTACCGCCGCCGCTGTAGGAGTGGCCACTTAGGCCCACGGCGTCGGGGTCGGCGTAGCCCATTTCGATGACCTTGCGGGTGGCGGCCTCTACCGCCTCGAGCATGTCGGAATGGGAGCTGCCGATCCGGAAGTGGATGTCGGGCTGCATGAGCAGGTACCCGTTGCTCACGAGGCCCGCGAAGTCCGGCTGGTGCCGGTACGTGGGCGTAGGGTAGCGGTGCAGGTCCTGCGAGTACTGCTCGTAGAAGCGCACCACCATGGGCAGCCGGTCGCCCTCGCGGTACGTCTCGGGAATGGCGAGCGTCCCCTGGAGCGGGATGCCGTCGTCGGTGGTGTAGTCGAAGAGGATGCGCCGCCCCCAGAGGAACTCGTCCTGCTGCGGATTCGCCGTGGACACGCGCTGCCGGTCCGCGAAGCTTCCGCCCGTCACCCAGAGGTCCGGGAACTCCTGCCAGCTCTGTACCGTCAGGAGATACCGGCTGTCGTTCTTCGCCTTCTGGGGCATGCCGAACTTGCGGTCCTCCAGGGTGAGTTCGCGGATCCGGCCACCTGCGAGCTCGAAGAATCCCTCCTTCTTGGTCCATTCGCCGTAGGCGTGCAGGAGCAGTGGGCCGTCGAGGTCGACCTCGCGCTCCGCGCGATCGGCGGGGATGTAACGGAGCCGGATCTCCGCGTCGGCCCCGAGGCCGCCGGTGAGGCTCGTGGCCGGGCTTGCGTCGAATGGCTGCAGCCAGATGTCGTACCGATGGTCGAGAAGCACCCCGAGGCCGTCCGCTGCCCACCCCGCGATCCCGTACGGCGGCTTCTCGCCGAAACGGTCGAACTCGTGGTCGGTGAAGTCCACCGGTGCGCGCTCCGTGAGGTTGACGTGGCGGTCCTCCGCGATCCGGTAGTCCCACACGTGGCCGTCCTTCCAGTAGAGCCAGTGCCGGCTGTCGGGCGAGAGGCCGAGGGTCTGCAGGTGCGCTTCGAGTACCGGCACGCGCGCTCCGGTGCGCGTGTCGATGCGCCAGAAGTCCGCCACCTCGGGCTTCCAGTCCGAGACGTAGTCCTCGTCGTCGCGCCCGATACCCCAGCGGCCGTCGCTGGTGATCTCCACGGTCTGCATGCGCTCGTCGGCCAGGTGCACGAGGCGCGCGTCGCCGACCAGAAGGGCGGCCACGTACGTACGGTTCCGGTCACGTGGAAGCTGACGCTGCTGCTCGGCCTGGATGCGGTCGTCCTGCCAGTGCCAGATGTTCACATCGGCCAGCGGAAGCTCGTCTTCGGGCCACTCCTCGAGCTCCTCCTCCTGCGGCCGGGTCGCGACGAAGAGCGTGGCGCCGTCGTCCGCGAAGACCACCGACCCTCGCTCGCTGACGACCCACCCGTCTCGCAGCCCCTGGCCCTCCGCGGGAAAGTGATGGGTGCGCGGCCGCCCCCCGAGCTCCGTGAACGCGACCACCGCGTTGGCGCGCTCGGTCATTCCGTCGGGCGTGGTCCCGTGCAGCGCGGCCAGGGCCGTACCGTTCTCCGCCCAGGTCAGGCGCGCGTAACGGTCCTTGCTGTTGTGCAGGCCGCGCCGCGCGCCCGTGGCCAGGTCGAGGAGGTACACGCCGTTGCCGTCCCCGTCGGCCGCGTCCACGGTGAACGCGAGGTGCGTGCTCTGCTCGTCGAAGCCGAGCTCGCCGACGCTTCCGATGAGCTCCTCGTATCCCTCCGCGAGATTGCGCAGGATGAGATCGGTCCCGTCATGCTGCGCGTCGCGATCGGTCTTACGCTTCTTCACCCAGAAATGGCTCGACGTCTCGGAGAAGCCGAAGCCTTCCACGTCGTCCCAGGTGAGCGTCTCGCCGGTGCTCAGGTCGAGCAGGCCCGCCTGCCGCGCGACCGGGTCCCCCTCTCGCTCCAGCCTCTCGATCTCGAGGTGCCCGGGTGCGATCGAGTACGCGATCCACGCGCCATCGCCCGAGAAGACCCCGCTCGAGGCGCGCGGGACGTCGTGGCGCCTGTCGGAATCCAGGGAGCGTACGGTCAGCGTGTCGTCGCCCCGCACCTTCTCGTACGTCCACGACACCCATCGCCCGTCGTCGGAGATCCGTTCGCCGTCGATGGTCCGCCAGAGTCGGTAGTCGGAGATTTCCAGGGGGCGCCGCTCTCCCTGCTGCGCGGCGGCCGGGGAGCCCGCGAGGAGCACGAAGGCGCAGAGGAACGGGAGGATCGTGAAGCCGCGGGCGCGGGCGATCGCTGCCGGCGTGGATCGTGTGTGACTGAGGCGGCGAGTCATGCGCTTGCTCCGTGTGCGAAACCTTGAAGTCGCGAGCCACCTGCACGCCGGACCGGCCCCGGGCGGCTCAATTCGGGCGGGCTCCTTCGCGTTGCCCGCCCATCCATCCAGGGCGACATTCTCGCCGAGAGCCCTCCGGAGCGCTACTCCGTGGGCCCGTTGCGTTCCGCGTTTCAGCTCCCGTCATCGGAGGTCTTCATGCGACGCTCGGTCGCGCTGCTCGTCGTCTCGCTGGTGCTGGTCCCCGCTTCCGCGGGCGCACAGGTCGCTGGGCTCTCGCCCGAGGACTACGCCCGCGCCGAGCGCTTCCTTTCCGAGCACACCAGCGCGCTGGTCTACGGCGCCGCCGTAACCCCGCGATGGCTCGACGGGGGGCGCTTCTGGTATCGCAACGACGTGCCGGGCGGACACGAGTTCGTCATGGTCGATCCGGCGTCGGCGTCGAAGAGCCGGGCGTTCGACCACGAGCGGATGGCGGGCGCGCTGTCGGAGGCGCAGGCATCCACGGCGGGGCCCCTGAACCTTCCCATCGCGAGCCTTGCGTTCACCGACCATGACGTGACGCTTACGCTCGAGGGAGGCGCCCACTTCCGCTGCGATCTCGTGGAGTATGCGTGCACGCCGGCCCCGGCCCGCCTCGCGCCGGTGCGGAGCGACGAGGTGGTCTCTCCCGACGGCCGTACCGTGGTCTTCATACGTGACCACGACCTGTGGGCGCGGGACCGTGAGACCGGGCGCGAGACGCCGCTCACGGCGGACGGCACGGAGGATTTCGGGTACGGCACCAACAATGCCGGATGGGTTCGCCGGAACCGGCCCGTCGTGAAGTGGTCTCCGGACTCGCGGAAGCTCGCGACGTTCCAGCACGACGGTCGGGGCGTGGGGATGATGTACCTGACGCGGACGAACGTCGGGCATCCCGAGCTCGACGCCTGGCGCTATCCGTTACCCGAGGACACGGTCATCTTCCGCATCCACCGCGTGGTGCTCGACCTCGACCGCCCGGCGGGCGATCACGTGGTTCGTCTCGACATGGAGCCGGACCAGCACCGCTCGACGTGCAGCGATCACGTCGAGTGCGGCGGTCAGCTCGGCGACCTGGAGTGGAGCGCCGACGGAAGCCGCTTCGTCTTCGTGTCGAGCTCGCGGGACCACAAGGTGGCCCGCGTCCGCATGGCCGACGCACGCACGGGCGCGGTGCGGGATCTCTTCCAGGAAGTGGAGGAGACGTTCTACGAGTCGTGGAGCGGGTGGCGCTTCCTCTCGAGCTCGAACGAGATCCTCTGGTTCTCGCAGCGCGAGGACTGGGGCAATCTCTTCCTCTACGACGCCGGGACCGGGGCGTTGAAGCGCCAGGTCACGAGCGGCGCCTGGAACGCGCTCGACATCCGCGAGGTCGACGAACAGGGGCGCACCGTCACCTTCATGGGCAACGAGCGCGAGCCGGGCGACCCCTACTTCGAGTACCTGTACCGGGTCGGTCTCGACGACGGCGCCGTGACGCTGCTCACGCCGGACAGCGCGCATCACGTCGTTTCGATCTCACCGGAGGGCGACTACGTCGTGGACGCGTACTCGACGCCGGTTACTCCGCCGGTCACCGTGCTGCGCGACCGGGACGGGCGTGTCCTCATGACGCTCGAGGAGGCGGACGCGTCGGCGCTCGCGGCGACCGGCTGGGAGCCGCCCATGCCGTTCAGCGTGAAGGCCCGAGACGGGGAAACCGACCTGTACGGCCTGCTCTTCCGTCCGCTCGACTTCGATCCCAGCCGGAAGTATCCGGTAGTGAACTACCTGTACCCGGGGCCGCAGAGCGGGTCGGTGGGGTCGCGTGCGTTCCGTGCGTCGCACCGAGACCTGCAGTCCATCGCCGAGCTCGGCTTCGTCGTGATCGAGCTCGACGCCATGGGCACGCCTGGGCGCTCCAAGACGTTCCACGAGACGTACTACGGAAACATGGGCGACAACGGGCTTCCCGATCAGATGGCGGGAATCCGCCAGCTCTCGGAGCGCTACTCCTGGATCGACCTCGACCGGGTGGGGATCTTCGGCCACTCTGGCGGCGGCTTCGCTGCGGCCGATGCCATCATGCGCTACCCGGACTTCTACGACGTCGCGGTGTCGCAGGCAGGGAACCATGACAACCGGAACTACGAGGACGACTGGGGCGAGAAGTGGCAGGGCCTCCTGGAGGTCTATCCGGACGGCACCACGAACTACGACAACCAGGCCAATCAGCTCCTGGCGGAGAACCTGAAGGGCAAGCTCCTCATCGCCCACGGAACGCTGGACGACAACGTACCGCCTTCCAACACCATGCTCGTCGTCGACGCGCTCATCGCAGCGAACAAGGACTTCGATCTGCTTCTCATGCCGAACCGGCGCCACGGCTTCGGGAACGAACCGTACATGATGAGACGGCGCTGGGACTACTTCGTGCGGCATTTGCTCGGTGCGGAGCCTCCGGAGGGATACGAAATCGGGAAGCTGGAGCGCCCCATCGGTTGACGGGAGCGGCGGCCGAGACCCGCTTCGATGCCCAGGCCGGCGGTCAGGCTGCCGCTTTGCAGACGCAGGAGCCGCGACCCTCTTTCTCTGTGTCCCTCTTTCCGACGAGCGAGGCGCTCCTGCAGGATGCCCTGGACGACGGTGGGTCGGACAACGTCACGATCGTGATCGGGCGGCCCGTTCGCAGGGACTGACCGTCGGTCAGGCCTCTTCCGCGACCGTGACCTTTTCCATCACAACCGCCTCCACCGGACGGTCTCCCATGCCGGTCCGCACCTTCCCGATGGCCTGCACGACCTCGAGCCCCTGGGTGACCTTGCCGAAGATCGCGTGCTTCCCGTCGAGCCAGGGCGTGGCGGCAAGCGTGACGAAGAACTGGGAGCCACCGGTATTGGGGCCCGCGTTCGCCATCGAGAAGATGCCCGCGCCCGTGTGGGCGAGGCCCTTTCCGAACTCGTCGGGGATATGGTATCCCGGACCGCCCCGGCCGCTGCCTTCGGGGCATCCGCCCTGGATCATGAAACCGTCGATGACGCGGTGGAAGACGAGCCCGTCGTAGTATCCCTTCTTCGCGAGCTCGATGAAGTTGCCCGCGGTTTTCGGGGCGGCGTCCATGAACATCTCGGCGACGATGGTGCCCTGGTTCGTTTCGATCGTGACGGTCGGGTTGGCCATGGTTTCTCCATTCGTGTTCGGAAGGCGTAAACTCTACAAGGAAGCCGCCGATTGCCACCCTCGGGGCGTGGGGCCATCATGACGCGCATGACCAAGACGATACGGTGGACCCTGGCGGTGATCACGGGGCTGGCGGCATGCACGCCGGCTCTCCAGTTGACTCCCGGCGACGCGGACGTGGTACTGGCCCGTCACGTGCTCGACGCGCCCGATCCGGGAGCGCGGGGCCCGTACGCGGTCCGCACTCTCTACTACGGCTCGGGTACCGACAGGAATCGTCCCGAGTACCGTGATTCCGTCTCCATCACAACGCCGACGGTCGACGTGTCGAAGATGGTGAACCTCGGACCGGCGGCCCGGGAGCGCAACGAATACTGGGGCTTTACCCCGAAGGAGATGCCGCTCAACGCCCGGGTCTGGTATCCGGACGGACCCGGTCCGTTTCCCCTGGTTCTCGTCGTGCACGGGAATCACGACATGCGCGACTTTTCGGATCCCGGCTACGACTATCTCGGGGAGCTGCTCGCGAGCCGCGGATACATCCTCGCCAGCGTCGACGAGAACTTCATCAACGGGGGGATCCGCGACGAGAACGACGCGCGGGGCTGGTTCCTGCTACGCCACGTTCAGCTCTTCGAGGAATTCAACGAGGCGGAAGGAAACCCCTTCGAGGGAATCGTGGACCTGGGCAACATCGTGCTCATCGGTCATTCCCGCGGCGGCGAGGCCGTGGCGAACGCCGCGGCCTTCAACCGGCTTTCACACTACCCGGACGACGCAACGCTGACCTTCGACTTCGGGTACGACATCCAGGGCATCGTGTCGATTGCCCCCGTGGACGGCCAGTACCTGCCCACGGGGCGAAAGGTCGTGGTCGAGGACGTGAGCTACCTGACTTTCCACGGCTCGCACGACGGCGACGTGACCAGCTTCCATGGGCTGCGCATCTACGACCGGCTGCAGTTCACCGACCGGTCGGACTTCAACTTCAAGTCGGCGATCTACGTCTACCGCGCAAACCACGGGCAGTGGAATACCGTCTGGGGTCCCAACGACAACGGGCCCCGGAGTGGGCGCATCCTGGATCTGCGCGGGCTGATGCCGCAGGAAGACCAGCGCCGCTTCGCGGAGATCTACGTCTCGGCATTTCTCGACGTCGTGACGAAGGGCGACAAGCGCTACCTGCCGATCTTCCGGGACCACAGAGTGATTGGCCAGTGGCTCCCGGAGACGATGTACGTGACCCGCTTCGAGACGAGTGACTTTCGCCCGCTGGCAACCTTCGAGGAGGATATCGACGTGACCTCGGGGTCGACGGCCGGCGTGGTGATCCGGGGCGACTCGCTGGCCGCGTGGAAGGAGCAGACGCTCGAACTGCGTTCGAGCAACCGCAACAACACGTCCGCCTCGCAGGAGAACCAGGCGGTGGTGGTGGGTTGGAACAACCGGATCGCCGGAGTGGACACGGCATCGCACGGCCCCCCCGCCCGGTACAGCGTGGAACTGCCCGGCGGGCTCTCGGGGGCGTGGCGGCTGTGGTCGGGTTCGACACTGGACTTTCTGCTCGGGCCCACGAACTCGGTGCCCGGTCCGCGCAAACCCGCCGAGGGCTCCGGAAACGACGGGATGAGCGATACCCGCGCCGCGTCGAACCAGGGAGACTCGGCCGATCGGAATGCGGACGACGACGCGAAGGTGCCCGTGGACCTGAGCGTGGAGCTCACGGACCGGACCGGCCGCTCGGCGCGCGTCACGCTGAGTCACTACGGTGCGATCCGGCGCCCGCTGGAGACGTACGTCCTGCGTCGGGGTGACCTGGAGCGGCAGCGGTTCCCGAGCCACTGGGAACTCATCATGCAGACGTACTCGATTCCGCTCGTCGACTTCCTGTCCGACAACCGGTCGCTGAATCTGCACGACATCGCGTCGATCTCGTTCGTGTTCGACCGCGTGCATGCCGGCGAGGTCGCAATCGACGGGATCGGGTTCAGTGACCTGGACCCTGCGTTCCTGTCCGCCCGTGTCGACGGGGCGACGCCGGGCGGTTCCTGAGCGGAGTCCGCAGGGGCCGGATGCCCCGGGGTGGGCTCAGCGCCAGCGCAGCCCGAAGCGGTGCGTGCCACCCTCGTCGGCACCCTCGAACGGTCGGAATGCCCACTCGACGGTGACGTCATCGCCCCAGAAGGCGAAGCCCGCCGTGACGGGCGAGGCGCCGCTGCCCTCGGGCACGTCCTGCAGGCCGAGGCGCGCGACGAAGGTACGGCCCTGGATGGGCCAGTACCCCACCTCGATGCCCCCGCCCCAGGTGACCTCGTCGTTGTCCACGCCGAGCTTGGCAGCGAAGCCGATGTCGAGCGGCCCCACCTCCTGGCCGTAGCCGCCGACGCCCACCTCGATGCGGGAGGGCTCCATGCCCGAGTCGAAAACGGGTTTGGTCCCGATGTCGTGAACCGTGACGCCGAGCGTCACCGGGCCCAGATCTCGCGCAACACCGAGGTCGAACATCGTCACCCCGTGCCCGTTGATCGAGTCGGTGGGGAAACGCTCATCGACGAGGTCGACCGCGACACCGACGTCGATGCCGAACACCACCTCGCGGGCGTACGCCAGCGTCGCGATACGCTCCGACACGGGTTCCGTGCCGGAGTCGAAGAGGTGGTCCTGGCCCGCGGGGACAGCGGCGGCTCCCGGACGCAGTGCCCCGTACTGCAGCGTGCGCAGCCCCACGCCGATCCCGCCGCCCAGCCATTGCACCGCTCCCGAGAGTGCTGCCGCGGAACCGTTCTGCGTCCAGCGCTGAACCTCGACGCCCATGCCCGAAGCGCCGGTCAGCAGCGCCGGGTGATAGAAGACCGCGTCGGCGTGGCCGGACGTCATGGCGTAGGCGTCGCCAAGCCCCATGGCCCTCGTCGAACCAGGCAGGTGCGCGGCTCGAGGAAGAATGCCCGCGGCCTGCGCGGATGCGTCGACCGGACGCGTCAGGACCACGGCGAAGGCCACCAGGGAGAGGGCGCCCGCAGTGAACCGGCCGCGGAGGTGGCGGTGTCGGGGGTAACGTCGGCTGGTCATCACGTCGACTCGGTCTCCGTGTCATGAAGGGCCGGCCCGCGGTCGGGCCGGTGGCGCGGTGGTCGCCATCCTCGGCAGTGAACCTCGGGTGCCGGGAGCCGAACCGGCAATAGGGAGCGGCCGGCGGGCTGCGTGGCGCAGCCGCTCCGGGGCCCACGGGGACGCATCAGCCGGCGACCCTCGCCCGGAAGTCCTCGATGAGCGCCCGGGCGATGGACATGGGGTGGGGGAGTTCCGGAAGAGCTTCGGGCGTGAACCATCGTGCGTCCTCGATCTCGCGAGGATCGATGCGGATCTCGCCGTCCAGCCAGTCGGCGACGAACCCGACCATGAGAGAATTCGGAAATGGATGCGGCTGACTGCCGAAGTAGCGGAGGTTCGCGATACGCACTCCGACCTCCTCCTCGACTTCCCGGTGGACGCACTCCTCGAGCGATTCGCCTGGCTCCACGAAGCCGGCCAGCGTCGAGTAGACCCCGGGCAGGAATCGTGGCGAGCGGCCCAGTAGCGCTTCGGGGCCGCGCTGCACGAGGACGATGACGGCGGGCGCCACGCGCGGAAAGTGGTGCTGTCCGCATGCCGGGCAGGTCATCGATTCGTGCGCGGCATCCACTGCGGTTGCGGCACCACAGCGGGAACAGAAGCGGTGGGTGCGATACCACTCGACCTTCTGCCGCGCGGTACCGGCCGCGCGGAAGTCCGCCTCTCCGAGCGTGTGCCAGGCGACCCGCAGGCCGTCGACCCGGAATCCGTCCGGGACGGGGTGGTCCTCGTCGAACGAGAACGCAACGGAAGGTCCATGCGCGGCGCGAATCGCGACCGGTACGCGTGACTGTTCGAGTCCGGCATCGCCGAAGACCTCCGCGAGCTCGGCGACCGTCGGGAGGCGCAGGGCCTCCCCGGTGGCACGGAGAAGGACTGACGTGCCGAAGAAGGCGAAGGCCCGCTCCCGGTCGTTCACCGCGGCTGTCTCCGGTCGAGAACCGCCGTCCGGTGGCACTCCGGGCACGACAGCCATAACCGGTCGCGTACGTAGGAGACGTCCGGACGCGGCGGAACCTCGCGCTGGTCCAGTAGGAGTGCGCACACGGGGCAGAGCAGGGTCTCACCGTCCATCCAGGCATGATGGAGCGCCCGTCGCTGCGCGTCGTCGAAGCGAACGGGCCGGGTCATGGCTGCTTCCTGGTCAGCATCGGACTCGAACAGGGTGTCATCGTGGATGCACCATCATACGCACTCGGGCATTAGCTTACCCAGTCACGCAGCACCGTCGCGCACTTTCGGATGCGTGATTCTCGAGCTTCGGTCATAGATGATCCATTCGTTTCTTCAGGTCGCCGTCGTGGCGGCGGCTGTCGCCTCCGGCGGGGCGGCACGGCCCGATAGCGTTCCGGCGATCGGGTCCGTGGGCAGTGCGACGGCCGTCGTGCGGTACGACGGCTCGGCAGCCGAGGTCGACGTCGCGACCCCGGCGATCGCGAATGCCCGGATCGACGTGAACGGACGCATCGACGAGCCCGCCTGGCAGCAGGCGGCGCTCCTCGACGGGTTCACGCAGTTCGACCCCATCGAGGGCTCGCCGGCCTCCCAGACGACCGAGGTGCTCGTCTTCGTCGACTCCGACGCCATCTATCTCGCGGTCCGGGCCTACGACACGAATCCGGAGCAGATTCGCGCCACGCTGTCGGAGCGCGATTCGTTCGGGTTCTCGGACGACTACGTCCGCTTCATTCTCGACACCTTCAATGACCAGCGGCGGGCGTACGTGTTCACGGTCAACCCGCTGGGCGTGCAGCACGACGGCCTGTGGAACGAGAGCGGAGGCGGCACCGGCATGCGCGGGCACGGAATGTTCTCGCCTATCGACGACGCCCCGGACTTCCTCTGGGATTCGGACGCCCGCATCACCGACTGGGGATACGAGGCCGAGCTCCGCATCCCGTTCAAGAGTCTCCGCTTCCCGGAGGACGAGACGCAGACCTGGGGCTTCCAGGTCGAGCGCAACATCCAGCGAAACGGCTTCAAGAGCTCCTGGGCGCCCATCACGGCGAACGTGGCCAACAAGCTCACCCAGGCCGGCCGGCTGAACGATCTGCGGAATCTGGAAATGGGGCTCTTCATGGAGCTCAACCCGGTCGTCACGGGCGCGCGCAACGGCGCCCTGGATCCGGACGGGGTCTTCCAGCACGACAGTCCGTCGGGCGAATTCGGATTCAATGCCACGTACGGCGTGACGTCCAACCTGACGGCCGACGCGACGTACAATCCGGACTTCAGCCAGGTGGAGGCCGACGCGGGGCAGGTCCAGGTCAACGAGCGGTTCGCGCTCTTCTTTCCGGAGCGGCGTCCCTTCTTTCTGGAGGGCACCGAGATCTTCGGGATGCCGAAGCAGCTCGTGTACACGCGCACCGTCGAGAACCCGATTGCGGGCGGAAAGCTCACGGGAAAGGTGGGCGGGCTGAACCTCGGGTACCTCGGCGCCGTCGACGAGACGCTCACACAGGGCGCGCCGAACGTGTTCGTGAACATGCTCCGGGCACGAGCCGACGTCGGTCGCTCTTCGACCGTCGGCGCCGTCTACACCGATCGCACCATCGACGCGTCCGAGTTCAACCGGGTCGCCGGCGCCGACATGCGGCTCCAGTTGGGCGGCCGGTATACGATCACGGTCATGGGCGCGCAGAGCTTCACCAGCGAGCCCGGCGTGGAAGACCGTCTCGACGGCGGTATGATGTCGGCCCGCTTCGAGCGAGCCGGGCGCACCTTCTCGTTCAATGCGGAGCTCGAGGACTCGGAGGCCGGCTTCGTACCCGGGAGTGGGTTCTTCCAGCGGATCGGCCAGGCACAGGTCAATACCCGTGCCTCGTACAACTGGTTCGGAAAGCGGGGCGCGTTGATCGAACAGGTGAGTCCGTCAATCGACGCCAAGGCCTACTGGGATCACGACCGCTTCTGGAACGGCGAGCGGCTGGGGGAGGGCGAGGTTCAGCTGAGCAGCAGGGTGAGCTTCAGGAACAACGTCACGGTGTTCGCGAACTACAAGCAGTCGGTGTTCGACTACCGGCCGGAGGAGTACGACGGCCTCTTCGTGAAGCAGCCGGACGGAGCCCTCCAGGCGTTCTTACCGGACGTGTCCCTGTTCGCGGGGCTGCCGAGCGTCACGCTGGGCCTCTGGCTCAACAGCTGGCAGCGCGTTCGAGGCAACATTCGATATACCTGGAGTGACGTGCCGATCTTCGACCGGGGCTACGGCGTTGCCGTGGATCTGGCCAGGTCGACGTCGGCCCAGGTCAGCCTCAACCTGTATCCGACGCGGGCGCTCACCGGTGAGGTCGGGGTCACGTACAGCCGACTCGAGCGTCAGCGAGACGCGGTCCAGCATTCCGAGGCCGTGATTCCCCGGGTTCGGGCTCAGTACCAGTTCAGCCGGGCGCTCTTCCTTCGCAGTATCGTCGAGTACGGTACCCAGGTGAGCCTGCAACTCGCCGACCCCGCAACCGGACTTCCGATCTTCGCTTGCTCCACCAGCGCGTGTGCCCCGCGCGGCGGATCGGAAAGCCACGACGTTCGGGTGGAGGCCCTCGTCGGTTACGAGCCGTCTCCCGGAACCGTGTTCTTCTTCGGGTACACGAGACAGATGAAGGACGCTTCGGCGTTCGGCTTCGAGAACGTGCGGCCCACGCGTGACGGCCTGTTCATGAAGCTGAGCTACCGCTTCCGACTGTAGCGGGTCGTTGCCCTCCAAACGGGCCGGTACTAAGGTACGCGTCGCCGGCGGGACCAGGCGACGGGCTTCTTCTGGCCCGCGAATCACGCGCTCCCGCGCGTTCACCCGAACCCAGACAGCGACGTAGTGGCGAAAGACGCGATCGAAATCGAGGGGACCGTCACCGAGGTTCTGCCCAACGCGACCTTCCGGGTCAAACTGGAAAACGGGCACGACGTGCTCGCGTACCTCTCGGGCAAGATGAGGCAGAACTACATCCGCGTGCTGGAAGGCGACCGGGTGAAGGTGGAGATGTCGCCGTACGACCTCAGCCGCGGCCGCGTCACCTACCGCTACAAGTAGTTCGCGCGGGCCGAGCGTTCCGTCGCAGCCCCGGAACACCCGGTGCGAAGGCGTGTCAGGCGTAGGTGCAAGAGCGACTAAGGTACGGCACGGCGAATCTCGTGGAACCGCGCGGGCTATCGCGATTTCATCTCTTGACGCTCCGAAGTGACGCGCTTACCCTACCACGGTCGTGACCCGCAGGCCCGGAGCGACTCGATTTGGTGCGGGTGGTTCGAGCGTGGAACCTGTTCCGCGAGGAGCCTTCCGGACCGGTAACTCAGCGCGGCTTCAGCCGCACCCTGCCCTCACAGTTTCAATCCCCAGGAGCCGCCAGATGAACAAGTCCGACCTCGTGGATGCCCTCGCCGCCGCAACCGGAATGTCGAAGGCCGACGCCGCCAAGTCGGTGGACGCGCTCTTCTCGCCCAACGGTGGCGTGATCGCCAAGGCGCTGAAGGGTGGACAGCGGGTCCAGATCACCGGATTCGGCACGTTCGAGTCGAAGCACCGGAAGGCTCGTCAGGGCCGCAACCCGCAGACCGGTCAGACGATCAAGATCGCCGCGAGCAACACGCCGAGCTTCAAGGCCGGCAAGGGGCTCAAGGACGCTCTGAACTAGCAGAGTCCGACCCTCTTCGGCGCGGGGATCACGAATACCCGCTGCGCTCGGGAGACAAAAGAGGCCGCGTCGCATCCGCGACGCGGCCTCGCTCGTTTCGGGCGAACGGTCTGCCCCGCCGTCAGCGATCCTGGCGGGGGCGTGGCCTACGGGCTGGTGCGGACGACTTCCGGGGTCGGTCGAAGTCCGCGCGCACGGAGCGACCCTTGATGGTCGTGCCGTTCAGCGCCTCAATGACCTGGTGAGCCACCGAGTCGTGGACCTCCACGAGCGTATGGCTTTCCTTGATGTCGATCCGGCCCACCGCGTCACCGGGGACGCCCGTCTCACCGGTGATGGCGCCGAGCAGATCGCCCTTTCGCAGCCCATCGCGCTCTCCCACGGTGACGAAGAGCTTTGCCCACGCGGGTGCGCTGCCGGCTCGTTCCTCCTTCGGCCCCGTCGGCGTCGCCGGACCGGCCCCCGCGACCGGCACCTTGCGCCTGAGGAGCGCGAGTGCGGCTGCGGCCACCTCCACCGCGTCGTAGCGGTCGAGCAGGGGTTCGAGGGCGAGCATGTAGGGCGCCGTGTCTTCCGACTCGAGCGCCGCCTCCACGGTCCGGCGAAGGCGATCGATCTCGTCGTGGCTGCGCGGGCGAGGCGGGAACGGCACCGTCCCGTAGCCGGTGCGGCGTCCGAGGTGCCTGAGGTGGGCGACTTCCCGCGGCAGCACCACGACGACGCCGTCGTCTCCATGGGAGTGACGCCGGTCCAGGGTGTCCGGATCGGCAGGGGCGTCGCAGCTGACCACGACCACGCTCCCGATGCCCCGGACCGCGTCGCGGGCCTCGAGGGCGTCCACGCCGAGCCAGACCGGAACGCTTTCGTCCCCGGGCGGCCCGGCGGCGAAGCCGTGAAGGGTTAGGTAATCTCCGACGTCGGCCGCACGGTCTTCGGTGCGGCAGAAGACGAGAACGTGCCGCGCGCCGTCGCCGAGAACGTCCTCGATGACGCGCAGGGCTACCGCCTCCCGTGGCTCGGGTCCGATACGAAAGCGCACGCTCCCGCGGCTCGGTATTCCAGTCTCCGGAGTGGGGAGCCGCATGGTCCGTTTGAAATGCCGTTCCGTGAAGTCGGAGACTGCTTCGGTGACGGGTAGCGCGCTCAGGATCCGCTGGGTCCCCGGGGGGAGGTAGTCCATGACCTTCTCGACCCCTGTCAGCCCTGACGTCTCCTCGACGAGGTGCGCCTGGTCGATGACGAGGATCGAGACGGCGTCGGCCGGGAGCGACCCCGCGGTGAGGCGCGCGAGTGCGTCCTCGACCGTGGCGAAGAGGATGTCCGCCTGCTCCGGAAGCACCCACGAGCTTCCGAGGGCGGCGACCCGATGATCGGTACGCGACGCCAGCCGAGCCGTCGATTCGGCGAGCCGTTCGGCGGTGTCGCGCGTGGCGCACAGCACGAGCGCACTCGGCCGCAGACCGCCGGCCTCGACGCGCTCCAGCACGCCGACAGCCCACGCGGCGTGCACGCCGCTTCCGGGCCCGGCCTCGAGAATGATGTTGTTCCCCTGTCGCACCACGGGGATGGCGGATTCCTGCAGCGGCGTGGGCGTCTCGATTCCCTCGGCCGCGAGGGCCTCGGTGATTTCGGGAGCGGTGCCGAGGTCCTCGAAGGATTGCACGGTGGGCTCGTCTATGAAGGTTCGCCGGATCCGGGGCCGCCTGCGTCGCCCGGCTCGTACGGCAGCTGGTTGAGGAATCGCTGGACCTCGTAATCGAGGCGCGATGTCCGAAGGCGGTCCGTCGTGGCGACCACGTCGGTGTAGGGCCCGTGAGCATGGGCGGAGATCGTCACCGTGCCTTCGGCGCCGTTGTACGTGGCGCCGTGAGAAGACGCCTTGGCCCGGGTCAGGCCCAGAATCCCGGGAAGGAAGGCCTCCGCCGTCTCGAGGACTTCCGTGCGAGAGAACGCCGTCTTGCGCTGATAACCGGCCATGACTGGGTGCGGATGGGGGGTGCGATGAGAATCAGGTGCCGACAAAGGTGCGGACCGCGGCACCGTTGTGGAACCCCTCGACGCGTCGATCGTCCAGAACCAGGGTCGGCGGCACGTGAACGCGGGCCGCCGCGGCGGCGTCCAGACAGGCCGCGACGGCTGCCTGGTGTCGGTCGACGTCCAGGACCGCCTTGACGTTCGTGGGGTCGAGACCTTCGACGCGCGCGATGTCCACGAGCACATCCACGCGCCCGATGTCGCGCCCCTCGAGCAGGTAGGCGGAGAACAGGCGCATCCTCACCTGGCTGGCTCGATCCTGCTCTTCGGCGTGCAGCACCAGTTCGTGCGCCTTTCGGGTCCAGGGAACCAGCCGCGGCGGCGCGAACGGGGGCGTTCCCGCGCCGCGAATCGCACGAGCCCTGGCCCAGCGATCGGCGAGCTCGGGGTCGTCGATCGCGGTGAGCGGCGTCGGCGGCGGGCGCAGCTCGAGCGGGAGCCAGCGCACGACGATTTCGTCGGCCCGTTCGAGAGGCTCGAGCTCGAGCGCGAGAAGCCAGGACAGGGGATCGACGAAATCGAACCAGAAGTCGAGTCGGGGCGGTTTCATGGTGTCGAAGCTTTCACGCCTCACGGGCCGACGCCATATTGCGGGCCCCGAAAGATCCAGGCAGAGGACCCTATGCAGTTCAGCGAGAACATCGAGAAGCTAAAGCCTTCGGCCACGATCGCGGTGAGCACGCTCGCCAAGAAGCTGGCGTCGGAGGGGCGTGACATCATCAACCTCAGCGCCGGCGAGCCGGACTTCGACACCCCCGCCTTCATCTCGGAGGCGGCGATCGAGGGAATTCGCGACGGCCAGACGCGTTACACGCCTCCCGCCGGGACCCCCGAGCTCCGCAAGGCCATCGCGCGCCACCTCTCGCGGCGTGCGGGGCGCGAACTGTCCTGGGAAGGCGTCGTGGTCACGTCGGGTGCCAAGCAGGGCCTGTTCAACACGATATTCTCGCTCTTCGGACCCGGAG
>Ga0222714_10001079_pt1 | contig 30849 bp, 25 predicted proteins | sample C33_3DmetaG_FD_165048 | JGI IMG/M metagenome (GOLD analysis project Ga0222714, IMG submission 165048) | Estuarine water microbial communities from San Francisco Bay, California, United States - C33_3D | ecosystem: Environmental > Aquatic > Marine > Unclassified | place: USA: California... | reverse complement strand
AGATTGAATGGATTCGGATAGACGGTCATCAGCTCAAAGGCCTGAGGACGAACGGGATCATCGTCTTCTGACGAAAGAGAGGTATCTGCAACCCTCTCATAAAACGCTATACCAGGCCCAGGGATAGCTGAAGGATTAGTCATGTCACGTGCTGCCGCAATCACGAAACGCTTGTCTTGTGACACATATCCCCACTGTACTTGACATCCGCCGCATTCGTTGATTCCTGACGGCTTAGATTGAGCCCACTGGCGACCCCCAAGGTCATAGGTTGTCACTCCACGGTCAATCCCAATCAAAAAATCACCTTCTTCCAAAAATACAGCCCTATCCGCCGCAGTTCCCACATAAGAGCCATCCTCTGCACTCACGATCCGGCCTCCGAATGTCGCTATGTAACGACCATCTGCAGATTCCGCCGCGTCGAAGTTTGACACCTCCTGCTGCCACACGACGCGACCCGTCGACTCTTCTACCTTCGTCAAATCCTTGGATTTCGTACCAGTGTAAATATGCTGTCCGTCAGCAGAGAACGTCAGGCCATTTACAAACGGCCACCCTCCGATGAAGGCTTTCCAGATCACATTCCCGTCGTCCAGACTCAGTTTTCGGAGATAGGAATCCCCACTGCCTACGTAGAGAAAACGCCCATCCTTGCTGAACATCATTTCTCTCACCTGGCCGAATCCTTGGTCGTCTGGCTGCTCCCAGATAAGCTCGCGGCGCTCTCGACTGAACAGGGAAACCTTGCCGGAGGCACTAGATCCTACTGCAATCAAGCTTCCGTCTGACGAGAGCTTCAGGGAGAGTGATTCTAGCCGTCGACCCATTGGCGTAAACGGTTCTTCCACAAGATCCCAATAAACCTCCCCACTGAGTCCATCCAGCACAACCATCCGATGTCGATCTCGCGCTCCCAATACAAAACTCGGATTCTCGACATAAGCAACCCAACGACCATCAGGGGTCATATCCCCCCCCCACATTTCCCAATCGGCTTCGTGGGTCCAAAGTACCTCACCCCTAAAGCCTACCTTATATACCACGCCGGACTCGCGGATAGCCGCGGCCGCATCCGGCGTTGCTGAAGACGCAAAATTTTCTTGACCGGGAAACAGAACAACTGTTTGCTCCGACTCTGAGACCGCTCCTCGCCAAAACCCCATTGGGGTGTCGATAACCTTGCTGACTTCATATCGAGGAATTCCGCTGGTCAACGGTTGCAAGTGAACGTGATGTGTGCCCGCCTTTGATGGATCCAGCCGGGATACCGATCTAAGATGGCCCGGAGCATCGACAACAAGATGCCAATCATCACGGCGCAGCAAGGAAATGTCCATATCAATTGGAGCGCCGGCAGGCTTGCGTGCTAGCTGAATGAGCTCTGAGCCAGGGGTTCGCAAGCTAACAACGACCTCAAACGGTTCATTGGACACGGGACTTGCATCAATCGCAGGAATGTGGAAATTAACCTGCATTGGACCTTTGACATGATCCAATGTCAGTGGGCGAGGCCACTCAACAAACGTCATGGTCCTCGAAAGGTAAACGGACTCCTGTTCCATGAAAACATCTTTCAAGAACCGCAAACCAATCTCCCTCCTGAAAACTCCGTTTGCGTCTTTGTCTTCGCGGGGATGCTCAAATACGCCGCTTGACCATACCGAGACAATCATGGAATCGCCTGGCGCAAGTTTGATAAAGCCTCCATTTGGGAAGTTTGCAAATCCGCCGCCTGGGTTGGGATAGTCGGGCGACGAAAAAGAAACGCCAACCCGGTCAGGCGTGACTACGGATGATCGATTTACAACCTTGACTTTGAATTTCGGCCGACCGTCCAACGCCTCATAGAGTGAATCTGGCCCAACCCAACTGAGTTCATGACCCAAAAACATGGTTTGGGCGAAGACACTTGCACCGGGTAGCAGCACCTGTAAGATCAAAAAAACGAGCCCTGCACAAATTTTTGGCAATTGAGCAATGTATGCAGAAGGTTCAAGAATTGAACCTTTCGATGAGGTATTTAAATTGATCACAATTTGGGTCAAATAGGGAATGGTTCTCTAACTCGGCCGCCAAATTTAAGGGCTGCCACGGGTATTCCGGAGACTTTTTTGTGTGAGTGCCGCTACGGGGGTGGCAACTTAGTCGGCTGAGTGGGCACCCGCTGCTTCAACAACCAGAATGAGTTCGCCGTCAACGACTCGCAAGAGGTTGCCCCACTGGCCAAAGCCGAGTAAGCCGCCCTCGCTACTCTCAATTTGATATCCACCCCAGTTTATAACAAGGTCATCGGAGACCGGTCGGTATCCATATGATTGAGCCGTGAGGCGCACGCCCTCTGGCGGTGGTTGAATCCCTGAGGCGAGGGCCTCGTGCCCTTTTAAGATTCCGTTTTCTGTGACTTGGACGCCGTCTTCCTCAAACATCTGAACAGAAAGTCCGGCTATATCCCCAGCATTAGTGAGAGAGGTATACCGTGCTATGGCCCGTTCCACCATTTCAGAGCCCTCTCCTTTGTGGACCTCGTCAAAAACACGCTCAACTTGAGTGAGGTCCGTCACAGGATTGTAGACGACAGCGTGATCAAATACGGAGCTGAGTGTTTGCCCATCGGAACGGTAAACGTTTAGCCACGCCCCTCTAATTCCTTGACCCTCATTTGGAGCCTCCCATTCACCAACTGCCATAATCACGCCTTCTCCCATCTCGCGAGCTTCAACGAGAGTAAGAGAAAGCAACGGATCTCCCTCGTCTTGGGAAAATCCCGCCGAAAAGTTCTGAGAAATGGCATCACGTCCATACAAGGGGGTTTGCATACTGAAGACAATTCGGACGGCGTCCTCTGCGTAAAACGCTCCAACCTTGGGCCCATCGCCGCTTGTCCAAGCCTCCTCAAAGGCACTCATATGCGCCTCAACCAGACCCTTGACGTTTGTACCATCCGAGTCATCCTTTTTAACAGAACAAGCGGTCAAAGCGCCTATTCCAAATGACAGTAGAACAAAGAGAAGAAGAGAATGAAAGGATTTCATAGCTATTACCTGCAGTTATGAACTGTGACTCGCGGCCCGAATGTCAACACCAGACGACTATTAAAGTAGGGCAATCGTTGACTTATTGTCAATATTTCTGAGCGGATCTGGAAATCTACCACCCGGGGGTAAATGAGTAAAGGGGTAAAACTGCCTAATACGCCTGCGGTTACCCCCGTCAAGAATGCTCGTGCTATTTCAGCAGCATGACCTGCTGGGTAGCCACGAAGTCCCCGGCCTCCATCTTAATGAGGTACGTGCCGGAGGCAAGGCCCTCTGCGTTGAACTGTACCGTGTGGTAGCCTGCTGTCTTCATATCCCCTGCCACCAGCGTAGCCACCTGTCTCCCCAGTAAGTCCGTAGCAGTGATGCGCACCTCGGCAGCTACCGGCAAGCCGTAGGTGACCGTGGTAGTAGGATTAAAGGGGTTAGGATAGGCTGCCTTTAGGACGAAGGTCTCTGGTAGCTCAAGGGACTCAGTGTCCACGCCTGAAGCGATTGTCACTCTAACCGAATCTGTTTGGGAAAGAGCACCATCTGATACGGTTGCAGTGACAACAAATTCTCCAGCTCGGTTATATAGGTGAGAAACACCAGATTCTTGGCCATTATTCCTATTGAATGCCACTTCCGGACTTCCATCACCAAAATCCCATGTGATGGTTAGGGGGTCCCCCTGGAAGTCCTCCACTAATGCATTGAAACCCACTGAAATAGGTGCAATGGCTGACGACGGTGGCGTAGAGGTTATAGATACCCGTGGCCTCCACTCCGTTATGTCAACCTGCTCTGTGTAAGGAGAAAAGGGTGACGGGGTGCCCTCCTCGTCAACCAAACGAACCCGTACGAAAGATGCGCTGGAAGGCGTATCCTTCACGAAATAGGTAAAGAACGGGAAGACTCCCTCTTGGGTGCCTTTTCCTCCTTTGACAAGTTGAGAAGAGGGGTGCCGCTCACACGAAACACCTGGCATTGCTGTATCCCCCCATGGGGAATCTGAACTGCAAATCTCTATGAACCCGAGGCCTTGCGTTTCATCCACCCAATCATAGGTGACCGTGGGAGCCATTTCTGACCATGGCTCGCCAGGTTGCCTGAATAGATTCGTGCCTGATATATTAAATGAATAAAACTCTTTTCCCGTAGAATCAGTGGCACTATATATATTGTTAATCAATCCGATTTTGGGGAAGTGAACGTATTTGTATTCGCTAAAATGGTGGGCGCCATATACGGCCCACTCTTTTGGGCCGCCACTGCCGGCCATAGCGGGGTGGATATAATTTGGAACGATGTCCAGATATCCATCTTGATTGATATCAATCATGTCAAAGAACTGCGACCATCCCCAGGAATACGTCCAGTCATACAGTCCGTCCTGCATCAAATTTGTATTAAAATCTTCGCTAACATCCTCCCAGATAACTACTCCGTCGGTATCGTTTCCTTTGTTTAGCAATGCGACCCATTCCCACTCTGGATATCTTGAGACCAGGATTAGAAGGTCTCTGGTTCCATCGCCGTCAAGATCTGGCCAGAGATAGTTTAGGGCTTCATATGGATTGTTTGCCCACGGCCCCGAGTTATCAATATTTGTGTTGTATCGTAATTGGTATCCAGTGGGAATGATTATATCGTGCCCGCCGGACCCCAATAAACCACTCGGTCCTCCGTAGTGGATATTGGTTGAATGATCAGTTGTGACCGATATAAGATCTAGATACCCATCGTTATTAAAATCTGATAATTCAGTATTTGTAGCATGGCTGTTACATTCCCTCGAGTGCCCAACACCCCAATCAATGCCATCAAGCCAAGACTGTGCCCCAAAATCCTCCGGAACCAAGGTGCATTCTGGGGCAAATGGCTGACTGATTGAAAAATTTCCGCTCCCATCGTTTTCTAACAGAAATGCTCCTGAGGGATTGAGGGGTGTGCCGCCAAAATTCTCTGCGCCAGCAGGGCCTGGTGGATTCGCTACTAGAATGTCAAGGTCACCATCATTGTCAATGTCACCCACCGCTTGGCCATGATGCCCCCCGCTAGTTGGTATCCCCTGGCGGGGATCTCCTGAGGAATTCCGAGAGGTAAGTGTGAGGGTTTTTTGTGTCCACGTGGAGTCAGTGTTTGATAGCCAAATCTTCACCGAGCCGAAATCTTCCCAATCCCATTCCGGAAACTCGGCAGAAATCATGTCGGGTATTCCGTCGTTATTGAGGTCCGCTGCAGAAACCCATCTGGATTGGCTCACACCCTCGTTTTCCAACAACAAATGAGTTTTGTCTTCCATTCTACCCGTGGCAGGATTGAACAGATAAAGTTCCGAGGGGATGAAGCCGTGCAGGCCGTCTGATGCGACGGGGTAAAAAAGGTCGCAATATGAGTCTCCATTGAAGTCATGGGTTATAGGACGCATGGGCAACCACCAGCCGATCTCGTTGCCGTTGATATCTACCGTGGTCTCACTAAAGGAGTGGTAGTTGAAAACATCGGCATTCCGTTCTACCTGCCGAGAGGAAAAGTCTTTCGCCTCACCAAATAGATAGCATTGCCCACCCCCATAGACTCTGTCAAAATTAAGCGGGCCAACAAGGGCACTTCCGACAACATGGGTTGGAAGTGATGATACACTCTGTGCCATGGTAGGGGTAGATGTACACAGGGCCAACACCCAAATTCCAAGGGTCGCGGCCAGTTTGATTAATCCGGTGAGATCGCGGAACGTTCTTTCCATTGGGTAAGCTGTATAATGGTGTAGGTTAATCTCTCTGGAGATTCTGAAAAATGCTGCTAAACGAGGTAATACGCAACAGACCAACGCGCCAAAAGCCACCATTGCTGACAGCTTGGCGTGACGCTGGAGTAGAGGGGTAAAGTCAAGGCCCGGAGCTGCAGCTACCCCTCTCAGAAATGCGCGCCCTATTTCAGCAGCACGACTTGCTGCGTAGCGACGAAGTCTCCCGCCTCCATTCTGATCAGGTAGGTCCCAGAAGCAAGACCGTCGGCGTTGAACTGAACTGTATGGTAGCCTGCTGTTCTGAACTCTCCGTTGAGCAATGATGCTACTTGCCTACCAAGTAAGTCCGTTACGGTGATACGCACCTCTGAGGCTTCCGGTAAGCCGTATGTGAGCGTCGTAGTCGGGTTGAAGGGGTTTGGATAAGCCCCACGCAATTCGTACGTCTCAGGCAGCTCTGTGGCTTCTGTGGCCACGCCTGAGGCAATGGAGACACTGATAGAGTCTGCAGCATTCTCGATACCATCAGAGACGACTAACACAACGTTATAGTCACCCGCTGCGGTGTAAGTGTGTGAGACGGTTTTACCTTCAGCAGTTGCACCATCTCCAAAATCCCAAGTAAAAGTCATAGCATCCCCATTCGCGTCCGTTGATCCGGTGGCGTCAAAGTCTATGCTATAGGGTGCTTGGCCGGAGACGCCCGAGGCCGCTATAAGAGGAACAGGTGCCAAATTACACCCCCAATTCGGTAAAAATCCAGAATTAACTTCCAAAGGAGAACCGGACGCAAAACTTGACCCTGGGTCTGAGATTAGCGGAGCGCACCACGATGACAAGTCTTGAGAAAACGAAATGGCATCCTTAAACATTGCGGTCATATTCGTCACTGCAGAGACGTCCCAGGAGCCGATGTCTCCATTGAAGACGTCATTGCGAGTAAACATTTCCCTCATTTTTGTCACATTTGAAACATCCCATTCCCCAATGTCCTGATTGAAGGCATTGGCCCGAGAAAACATCAACATCATATTTTCTACTTTTGATACGTCCCATTTGCCAATGTCCTGATTAAACGAATCGTTAACCCAAAACATGCCAATCATTGAGGTAACATTGGACACGTCCCCTCTCTACGTGCTAAGTGCTATTGTCGGAACGAGGATATTACCACCAAAACACGCGCGATTTGCTACTTCTGACTGGGTGAAGAAAGAAATGGGAGGAAGTCACGAGCGCAACAACAATTGGATTGCTTCAAAAGACTGTATATCTTGGGCTGTCGATGCTGAAAAACAAACTGACACTTCTTTTTTAATTAAACAAAGAACATAATGAAAAAAGCAATCCTACTTTTGACTTTAGGCCTTACGGCAATAGCCTGCCAGGCACCGCAAGAGTCAAACGTAGAAAGCCTCTTTGAGCGTAATGCCCAGATTATTCGGGAAAATATAGCTGGATTTACGGGTGAAAACCAAGATTACAGCATGTACGCAGAGGACTTTTTTATGTTAAACACCACTTTTGGAGGGACTCCCGATACCATGAGTGTAGATGATCTAAAGGCTGAGGATGCCGCTGCCTGGGCCAATTATGACTTTGAATTCCTAGAAGACCTCGTTATGTTACCCGGAGTAGATGCAGATACAGGGGAGCCTAATGCTAGCGTCCGCTACTATGGCGCAATGAAAATCTCGAAGGCAGGTACAAATTCAACGGAGGCCAAATCCGCAGTCGTTCACATGTATGAAACCTTCGACCTTAATGAAGAGGGTAAAATTACTGTTCAGCATTACTATGGTGACTTTAGCGCTGCGATGAGTTATTTAAATCAATAATGATAGTAGTGACAACTGAATCAGGCGAATGATTTATTAGAGCTTCACACAACAACCCATCCGGTTTTCCGGGTGGGTTGTTTCTTTTTTAGAAAAATCAAACTATTAAATAAAAAAACCGAGGTCTCTTAAAAACGAGAGGGGTCTCTCATAATCCCGGGAGGGGCCTATGAAAAGGAGACGTTTTATAGGTCCCTCGTGGGGTTGAAAGAGACCTCCATTGTAACAATAATCTAACTATCGATGTGTCCGTTTTTTCGGGGTCAGGTCAAGTCGATCCACTAGTAGTAGACGCATAATTTGACTTCAAAGTACCTGTGTCTTAATCTTTTGGAGTATTTACCCAAGACCACCACAACTAGATGAAACAATGAAGCGCATTTTCTTCTTCTTAACCCTTTCCTTCACGGCTCTCTCAGTGCAAGCTCAATCGAGCTGGTTCACCAATACGAGTTGCTCTCCTCACGGAACCGCGATTGCTGACGAGGCCTTTGAGGCCTTTGTCAATGTCGAGCGTCCGGTGGCGATCGCAATGTCGAAGGCCGCGCTTCTCATTGATGAAGGCTGCGGCATTGCCAAGCTTGTTCTTGCAAACGCCTCGGGAGACTCCAAACAGAGACTTCTTGACGAGGCGGGTGCTATGAGCCTCTCTGCAGACGAAGCGCTTTGGCATGGCCTGTCGCAGATGGGCCAAGGTTGGCAGCAAGCTGCGACAGAAATCGTTGAATCAGGCAACGAGTCTCCTGCATTTGCCTACCAGTCCGCCTGGGACGCTGAAAGAGGCACGGTTGCTGCCAACATGGAGGCTTTTGCGGCAGAATATCCTGATCATGCAGCAAGCGCCTACAACATGTTAGCCTATGCCTATGCTCAGGCCACTTGGGGTGTCGAAGAAGTTGACATGATCAAAGCAATGCGTTACCTGGATCTATATGAGCAAGGCCATGACGGACCGAATGCGTCTGATTCTCGATCTGAAATCCTGTGGAGTGCAGGCGAGAGGGCAGGTGCTTGGACGGCCATCCGCTCGGCGGTTGATCGGGGAGGTAATCCTTCGATTTACGCAAGCCGCGCAGGAGTCATCTATCGGGCCATGAATGAGGCAGATCTCGCTACAGCGATTCATGAAAAGGTTTCTACCTTTTGGGCAGGTTCAGATGCTGAAGCGGACATAGAAGCTCGGGCTGCATTGGTTGCTCCTTCGTCATCGCACTGCGACTCGAATATGGAGGCATGCTACAAGGCTACGAAAGAGGAGGTACTTGCCACGCTTTCTGCCGGTGCAGAATGGCTCTCCTTGGAGGTAAGTGATTTTGATGTGACGTTCAATAGTGATTACTCAACGGCTGTTGCGACGCACATGAACACGGGCCAGTACAAAACGGACGATGGCTCTGTTGTTGATTACAAAGCTCGCGCCTCAAGTGTTTGGAGCCTTGATCCGCTGTCGGGAGAATGGCTTCTGATCCACGGAAACTTCGCACCTTCTGGAGGTGCAGGTATTCCTTCGACGAACTAGATCGTTCGAGATTATGATTGAAAAGAGGGGAGTGGGGTGCAAATCTCACTCCCCTTTTTTTGCAATTTGAGTCACCTTCTACTCTGTTGGATTTCTGATCTTTGGTCCATGTTTGCGAGGGATTTCCCCTATTGACACAGAGTGAAACGATTCATAACTCTACCTAATTGTTATTTGGTGTGAAAATGAAAAGACTCATTCTATTTGTTGTCCTCTTTGGGGTTTGCCGGGTTTCTTATTCGCAATGGGCCTCTCTGTCTGCTCCAACTCCTGTGCCTAATGCTGAGTTTGGAGGATCCGTTGCCTCCTCGGAAAATTACTTGGGGATATCGGCTCCCGGAGAAAGTAAAGTATACATCTACACAGACGTTGCATCTTCTTTGCAGTTAGTAAAAACCCTTAATGTGCTGGCGCGAAATTTGGCACTCACAGATGACTGGCTCTTTCTCTCAGACAGGTATTTCAATGGCAATACTAGTGTCGTGAAGGTGTTTAGGCGCACGGGGAATGATTGGACCCAATCGCAGATTCTTGAGGCACCCTCTTCAGTTACTGCTGACCGTTTTGGTATTTCGGTAATTGCATCTCAGTCGGAACTGGTCGTCGGCACGACAGACAGAGGAGCATTCATCTATCGTCTTGATGAAAACACTGGCCTATGGTCTCTTGTACAGATAATAACACACCCGCAAAATGTGCCCGCTACTGGGTTTGGGGTTTTGGAAATGGCCCAAGTCGGTGATCAGCTTATTATCCCCGCATCGAGCTATGACTCCGCTGGGCTAGTAAACAACGGGAAGGTATATTTTTATCGGAAAGGTTCGGGGTCCAACTACGAACTCTTCCAGGAAATCGAAGGCACGGTTTCCAGCGAGTCAATTGGAATGGCGGTCAGTCTCGAGGACGAAAGCACACTTTGGTTATGCTCTAGAACTGTAGCAATTGGTTCTCCTTGTGGCACTATTCAGAAATACAAATATCTAGAGGAGTCTTGGATTCACCAGTCGTCATTCTCAAACCTTGATGCTGGAAATTCGCTCCTGCGGTACTATATGCTCTTTGTAAAGGACGGGTGGGCACTGTCACAAGTCGGGGCTTACGTTTATGCGACGCGAAGTTGGGGTTCTGACACTTATTTAGCACTTCAAGGATTTCAGCCTGATGTTGATATAACCAATCAAAAGAATTTGAATACTAAATTCAAACACTTCCTCTTGTTTGGAATACCCAGAAAGGACTTCGGATATGGGAAGGTCGTCTATGTTAACCTAAGCGAATATGTGGACCGGCCTATTCAAGTGAATCCTCCAAATCAACAAGAAAATGTACAGCTAAACCCCCTGTTGACTTGGTCCCAAGATCCCAACGCCATCGCTACAATGCTTCAAGTCTCTACAGATGCAGCATTTAACAATGTGATTTTGGAACAGGTAATGTATGCGGGTGAGACTGAGGTCCGTCTCGAACTCGAAAGTGCTTCGTTCTATTATTGGAAATTGCGGTCTGAAAAAGGGGACTGGACCAGTCCGTGGACCCCTACCAGATCATTCAATACAGAATATCAAGTTGCGCCGATTCTTGGTGCCGATTCAGCAATCGTTTTGGAGGACACCTCCTCTGAAATAGCTGTACTGGACAATGACTCCGATCCTGATAATGACGTTCTTACAATCATTAACGTGGGGGCGGCAGGAAATGGGCAGGTCTCCATTGTTGGGTCTAAAGTGAAATACACCCCTTCTCCTAACTTTTTTGGAGGAGACAGTTTTACATATACCGTCCGAGACGAATACGTGCACGAAGTGACGTCCTCGGTCTCGGTGGAAGTATTGCCGGTACCAGACACTCCGGTTGCACTAGACGATCTGTGCGAGGCTCTTGAAGACGTTTTGAGCGATTGTGCCGTTACCGTCAACGACTCAGACGCTGATGGCGACCCGTTGGCGGTCAGAATTATTACCGCTCCTGTTCACGGAGCCGGTTCTACACTTGGTCAAACAGTAAAGTATTTGGGCGTAGCAAATTTCAGTGGTCCTGATTCGCTTCGATACGAATTGAGTGACGGAACTGGACGGGCAGATACTGCCTGGGTTCGCCTTAACGTGAGACCAGCCAACGATCTGCCGATAGTCTTAGGGGAGTCGGTTCAGGGGCTTGAAGACTCAGAACTATCGGTCAACGTGCTTTCCAACGATTCGGATGTTGACGGAGATGCTTTGTCCGTGCTTTCTGTTTCAGGCCCAAATGGTTGGACAACGATCATTTCAGGAAGCAATATCACCCTGATTCCTCCTGCTAATTATTTTGGACAGGCGAATATTGAATATCAAGTCACCGACTCCGTCGGAGAGCCGGTATCAGGGACGGTGCAAGTTGTCGTACTGCCAGTTAATGACCCTCCGACCGTACCATCATCCATTTACCCTACTGCGAATGAAGTTGTTGAGATCGCAGGTCTACCAACCGATAGTTTAGCTTTTCAATGGGAGGAAGGGCTGGACGCAGATGGAGATGAAATCAGATATAGTTATGCTGTGGGGCTTGATGCATCCTTGACTCCAGCTCTCTTCAGTTTTGCGGGAATAGGCATAAGGTGGGCCATGTCAATCGGAGACCTAGCGAAGGCCGTTGATGGTAGCGGTGGCACTATGACAGGAGGTGACCTTGTCGTGTTCTACCGTCTCTCCGTTGCTGACGATTCAGTGTTGGTCGTTGGCGAGGTGGGCTCTTTCACCTTCAGGCGGGGAGCTGTAACCTGGAACGAAGAGCCTTCAGACCTTCCAGCGGAGTTCTCCCTGCTACCGGCTTTTCCGAACCCATTTAATCCAACGACCACCGTATCCTACACCCTTCCCACAAGCTCTGACGTCTCGCTAGTCGTTACTGATTTGTTGGGACGACAAGTAGCGACTATTGTACATATGGCTGCCCAGGCCGCAGGTAAACATACTGTCACGTTTAACGCCATTGGACTTTCCTCGGGTACCTACTTAGTCCGATTGGAAGCGGGCTCTTTTGTTCAAACAAGACAGGTCGTGCTGTTGAAATAGTCGGCGGAAGACTTTTTTGTAAATAGGCCGGACCAGATGGTATTGCTAAGTCAACATGTTGTGGCAACGTCGAGGGTGAGGGGGTAAAACGGGACCTTCCCAGAGCGATGCAACCACCTTCTGATGCTAGCTTCATAGTTAGGATCTCAGTTTTAAGAATCAACTGAGGTAATGTCAATAATTTGGAAATGATGCGTTTGGTGACGAGGTTGTGACCACACCACATAAAGAGCCACTTTGCTTAAACCAAACCTTACATTCGTAATGAAAAAACTGATACCACTCCTTGCCTTTTGTTTATTACTTCCGGCTACCGTTCTCGCTCAAACCGTCATAATTAATGAGGTGGATGCCGATCAGGCTGGCACTGATGCTGCAGAGTTTGTAGAGCTTTATGATGGCGGTGTAGGAAACACCGACCTCACCGGCCTTTCATTGATATTTGTTAACGGCAGCGATGATGCTACCTATGAAGCGTTTGACCTAGATGGATTTTCGACTGATGCAAATGGCTACTTCGTCTTGTGCGGAGACGCTGCAAACGTTCCAAATTGTACGCTAGACGTCGACCCCGGCACCAACCTCGTTCAAAATGGGGCTGATGGAGTGGCTCTTGTAACGGGAAATGCAGCTGATTTCCCAACGGATACCCCTGTAGCAAATGTAGTTGCTGTTATCATAGACGCAGTCGTTTACGATACCAATGATGACGACGATGCTGGAATTCTGGTTCTTCTCAATGCCGGCCAGATGCAGGTTAATGAAGACGGTGCCGGCGATGGAACTGCACATTCGATTCAGCGATCTCCTAATGGCGCTGGCGGATTGCGCAACACGGATTCGTATACCTGGGGATTGCCTACACCCGGTTCTGTAAATGTACCAAGCGGTGTAGCAAACGAAACAGATGAAGCTCTGCCTGCGACGGTCGTACTTGACCAGAACTTTCCCAATCCATTTAATCCTTCAACATCGATTTCGTATTCACTAGCACAGTCACAACTTGTTCGGCTGAGCGTGATTGATATGCTAGGCCGCGAAGTCGCGCAACTAGTCAACCGTGTTCAAGCGGCAGGTGAGAACCACGTTACATTCGAGGCTAACGATCTGCCAAGTGGTATCTATTTGTATCGTCTAGAAGCTGGAGCCTTCTCTGTTACTAGAAAAATGATCTTGCTTAAGTAACGGATTGATAAATACAGAGGATTTGATGCCGATGTTTTTACCTCTATCGGTGTCAGTTCAAGGGATAGGAAATTGGTTTCTACTGGTTTCCTATCCCTTTTTTGTTTCTAAAGCGATCTCACGAGAGCTTGCCGATCAACATCCTCACGACAACTCGCATCAACCCACGTTGACGGTCTTGACATTTCAACAGGCGTTCTAAGAGAACAAATAAGCGATAGTGATCGCCTTTATACTTTGCCTGAAGAGCCCTTGCGAAAGTTATTAGTATCATGGTAACAGCGGGTGGTTTTTCCTCTTGACACGAAAGGAAAGGATTCATAACTCTAAACTTCAAATTATTGACGAGCCAAATGCTACGATCCTCCCTTGCCCTTCTGCTGGCGATGGTTCTTACCCTCCCAGTGTACGCCCAATCGCTTGCCCCAGGAGACATCGCGATCATTGGAGTGAACTCAGACAACCCCGATCAATTTGGCTTTGTCGCTCTAGTAGACCTACCCGCAGGGACCGAGATTCGCTTCGTTGATCATGGTTGGAAAGCAAGCGGTTCTTTTCGCACCAATGAGGATGAATACACATTCACCTCATCCGCAACCGTACCCAAGGGCACTGTAATTCTTGTAGAGTCCGGTGCACCAGCGTTCTCGACGTCTGGTGATCAGCTCTTTGCTTTTCAAGGGACAGTTGAATCCCCAGCGATCATTTACGGCATTAACTTTGAAGACACGGGATGGCAACCAGATGCCACCTCTTCCAATACCTCGGCTCTACCTCCAACTCTTGTCAATGGATCAACAGCCGTAGCGATTGATGAATGTGATAACATTGCCTACAACGGTCCAACTAGTGGTACTAAATCAGCATTGCTCACCCTAATCGGCGACAAGGCTAACTGGACGTGCGACGATAGCACTAGGCTTACTTTTTCTTCGTCCTTTTCCGTTTCTGGGACAAGTGGCAACGCGCTACCTTCTTTTACGGAGCCAACGGTTGCCTTTGAAGCGGTAGCAGGGACTCCTGTGAACATCCAATATGCGGCACAGGATAGTGACATGGACCCGTTGACCTTTGGTGGAATCGGTCTACCCTCTGGAGCAAGCGTCAACTCAACAACGGGAGCGTTTTCCTGGACGCCATCTGAAAACCATGCAGGAGCGAACACGTTCACCATCACCGTCAGCGATGGAAAAGACACAGCATCAATATCGGTCACCATCACCGTAACCTCTCTCCTTGAATCGAAAAGACCTACTTTCACCGCCGTGCCGGCTGACACATTGGTAGGTGCAGGAGTGAGTCTTTCGCTTCCCTTTTCCGTCACAGATCCAGACGGGTTGCCCATTGCTTTGTATACGATTTCTCCGGCAGGCCTCGGGGCATCTGTAAGTAATTCTGTATTTAGCTGGACCACATCCAGTACCCCAAATATTTACCGATTTACGGTTACCGCTCAGGACGCAGAAGGACTTGATGTAAGCCACGATCTCTTTGTTGGGGTATCTGGCGAGCTTTTCGTTGGACAGGCGGGCTCGACGCTCCTAGGGAGCTTACAGGAGGACTTTTCGCCTACTAAAACCCTTGGGTATGACGTCGCTCGCGACACGATGTACGCCAAAGTTGATCTGGAGGCGGACGGGTTTGTTCGAGGCATTTATACAGGATTTGCTGTCCCCTATTTGACTGGAGATCCCAGCACCACGATGTTTAATGGCGGCATCAACGCCGAGCATACGTGGCCCCAAAGCATGGGCGCTGCAAGCGAGCCTCAACGCGGCGATATGCACTTTCTCTTCCCTGCCAAGGACAACGTCAACTCGACACGAAACAATCATCCATATGCCGACATTCCGGACGATCAGACTACCACCTGGTTTCTAGGATCCACATCTCAATCCTCCACGCCGACAACTGACATCGACAAGTATAGTGAGTTTGCTTCGGGTAGATTTGAGCCAAGAGAGTCTGTAAAAGGCAATGTGGCAAGAGCTGTACTGTATTTCAACACAATCTATTCAGGAGCAGCAAATCCATCCTTTTTTGCTGGTCAAAAGGAGACTCTGCTTTCATGGGCATCTCAAGATCTGCCTTCCGGAAATGAGATCCGGAGAAGCGGTCTGATCAGGAAGTACCAGGGAAATATCAACCCGTTTTTACTCGATCCATCGCTAGGAAGTCGCCTATTTGGAACGTCAACCTATGTGGAGAACGAGTCCCTCCCACAACGGCTTCAGATAGAAACTGTTTATCCCAATCCCACATTGGGTCCAATCTCGTTGAGGGTTAGCACGATGGCCCCCGCCATTGCAACGGTTTCGCTGTACAATGTGCTTGGCGAAAGACTTTCGGTCAAAAGAGTATTGCTCCCTGGTGGGCTCATAGACCTGCCAGTCGACCTAAAAGACTATACAAGCGGAGTCTACTTCGTGACTGTCACGAGCGACAAGGGTTCTCAGACTCGCAGTGTGCTCAAATATTAACCACGGGAATCACTATCCGGCAGCTCATCAATGATTGTAACTACAACTCCTTCTCTTGAGGGGCAAACTATTGAATCCTATTTAGGACCCATCTCGGCGCACGTTGTATTCGGAGTCAACATCTTCTCCGACATTGCCGCGAGCTGGCGAGACGTGTTTGGAGGTCGCTCTCAGACGTACCAAAAACAACTTAATCGATTGACAGCGGCTGCACTACAGGATCTAGAGCAGTCAGCGAAAAAGCTTAGAGCAAATGCTATCGTAGGTCTTAAAATGGACTACGCCGAAATTTCTGGGGGTGGTAAGGCGGGAATGTTTATGGTAGTGGCGACAGGAACTGCTGTCCTTCTTTCAAAATCTGGTCAACACCCTTTAGTTTTTCTGGAAGAAACTATCGTGAGCGGTGAGCAAATCAACATGGTAATTCAAAGGACACGCTTTGAGGAAGGGTTTAGCCGCTCCGAAAACAATTACCGCTTTTCAAGCCAAGTCTTAGCTAGGGCCATTGAATTGCGTGCACACGATACTTATAAATTCTTTGTAGCCTTTCCAGATATTGAATACTCGCTCGAAAAGAAGGAAATACTAGCTTATTTAGCTATGTGCCATGAGGAAAAAGGGTACAACTGGTTACTCAAAGAGTCCCTTCAAGGACCTCCACAGGTGCGAAAATCCCTTCTGGAACTACTGGGCCAAAATGATGATTTTCAACTTGTTGATCTTGAACCTTATTTAACTGGTCAACTTGATGCCGATCCAAATGCACTCATCAATGCCTGCAATCTGAGCCAAAACCTATATCTGGTAGAAGACAAAGACAGAATATTGCATTTGGCAACCCTTGTTAAAACGCGTTACCAGGAAGTGATTCAAGTTTCAAATAAGAAGACGCTTCTTGGAGGCTCAACTGAGATCTACCTATGTCCTTGTGGAGAAGAGTTTAATTTACATGTCAATCGATGTTTCAAATGTGATAATAATAGGTGGGGTCTGCCAGCAGATGGCATAGGACCTGATGAAGCCGTTGAAAACCTGATTTCAATAGCGGATGCATTGGCATCGATATCTGCTTAACATGTTTTCCAGGAATGCGGAAACGATGAACCGGACGACTATACTATAAACACTCATTGGCACTATGGAATTAGCTGTACTTTTTGCCCTGGTTCTTGCTCTCTTCACGGCGTTCGCATCCGGAAATATCGCTTCTAACAAGGGACGTTCGTTTGCGGGCTTTTTTCTGCTAGGATTGTGTGCACCAGTGATCGGCTTGATCGTCGCGCTCCTTGTTGAGCCAGTGAAGCGAGATGCCCATCGCCCGCATACTAGTGCGGTAAAAACTAGAGAATGCCCCCATTGTTATACTAATATCGATGCTAGGGCTACCGTCTGTCCTCAATGCTCCCGCGACGTCCCTTTGCCAGAAAGATCGGAGATTCAGGTCAGCCGGGGAGTTCTTGCATTAAGAACACACAGTTTCGAAGGTGATAAATGCACTCTATGTGGGGCGAAAAAGGACTGGATTACCACCAATACTTTTTTGTGTCCTAAGAGACAAAAGCAATGATCGCAAACTAGGCAGCATTTAAAGATGTGTGCTGTCTGCGCATGACTGGCTGAGTTGGTTTGAAACAGTTACTTTCTGTTAAGAAGGTGCTCGCTCGCCGAACACGAGGACACGAAGTGTCCGACTGATGGAGAAGCCAAAGGCTTCGTAATAAATCCGCCAGCCGTTAACGGGAATGATCAAACTCAGGTATTGCGCGAATCCTCGGTATTGGAAAGGCGTGAGACTATTTCATCGAGGCAGGATTTAGCCAATCCTCGTACCATTCGATGTCGGATGACAAAGCGAGCTAGGTGCGGTCCCACCCTATAATAAACCCAAATAAACGCCCTTCCCAACGTGTTCTTGATCAACACGGAATCCCTGTAGCTTCTCAGGACCAAGACGCTAGGATCTATGTGAGAGCCGTACACAGCGGTTGCAATGAAACAAGAACTCGTGGACTGCTCTCCGTATCCGTGAGATGTTCGCTTAGCATTTATTTTCTTTCCTAACTGATCGCCATTTTGTGCTGCATATTGCGTGAAAGTATCAACAACCGTCTCGAGGCCAGATCCCGGGAAAAATTCTATTAGTTTCATGAGATAGTCGACGATTTCCAGAATGTCGTCAGCACGGACGTCAATTTTGATTTTAATAATACCTGTGTCAGTAGCTAGCTTCCAAGTTGGATCTGTAAGAGTACCGACAGATGCTTTCTTCACCTCATCGCTCGTAGTCTGAACAAAATTCACCAGCTGTGTCCTGGCGCTTTGCCCAATGTGGGTAATATGACTTCTGAAATACTCGACGTCGGGACGCAGTCCCGCTGACCGATTTAGATACGCCAATCCCTCTTTAGCCTTCGTGCTGCCAAAAGTGTACTGGCCCATTGCAACGAGTGACCTCAAAAACAGAAGGTGCTTGTTCCCCATGTCGGAGACTAACAATTTGTCCAACACCTCCTCCGCCTTTTGGTAGTTGAACGAGTCTAAGTACAGCTGAAGGTCTTGCGGAAGTGTATCGGACATTGAAAATCCTCATTCGTAAAAAAATTAACACAATTAATAAAGTATAATAACTCATTGGAATCGTGCAAACCGCATCAGTAGTCATTCCAGCTAACAATAGCGTGATACGGACTTCCTCGAACAAGTAACCAAAGCCAATCGCCAGATCTATACGCCTTCGATGTGGCAGAAATACCAAAATCGCCCCTTTTGACCTAAGTATCTGTTTTTTAATGACTTAGATGGTCTGTGGGGGTTAGCAATTCAGCTAAAGAGTGAAGCTATCACGTGTCTAGAAACCACTCCAAGGGGTTCGGCTCCAGGTGAGGATAGACCCCTCACAATCCTGGACAAGGAAGGCGTTTTGCACCAAAAGCATTGATATGATACATGCCTCTTCACTCTCGAGTAATTGAAACGTGTCTGGACCCACCCACCTCCAATGTTGTTCTGGATTTTCAAACCCCTGAACATTTTGAATATTTAGATACCACGAGCCGTCAGATTGAAGTTGCCAAAATACCCTGCTGGGGATCTGGGCACTCACCGCTATTTGTTTGATGTTGAGGTGTAAGTCGACAGGACTCCAACGTTGGACAAGAGTACTGTCGTCCAAAACGGAAATATCCATCGTGAGTTCGGCGACGGCTTTGAGTTCAAACTCTTGAGATACTCCTTGAAGGCACGAGATTGTACTGTTTGGTCCTTCAGACCCCTCGGCAATGAACTCTGGAGGACAACTAGAAATATGTCGTCTCTCCCATCCTACAAATTCTGCAAACCCCTGCTCTGGGCCAAGAGATTCAGTCCCATACCAAGTGCCAATTCGCTCCCCGACAACTTCCGCAAGCGTCGGCGGAGTGGCAGTTAGCTCCCCATCCTCAGTTGCCGTTGTTGAGTCACAGCCTGCCACTATCAAAAAAACAAAGCATAGCGCAATACCTCTCATCCATTTCATCTGTTCGCCCTTTTCGTGTATCTCTCCCTTACGCCTACTATCCGCAATATAGCTTTTAGTGTATTTCAAAAATATTCGAGCTTTATCACTGAGGCTGTGAGGGGATTTACTATTTCACCAGCCTATTCTTTCTTGCCATTCCAGGACCTGTCGCCTCAACTCCGAGACCGACTTTATCTCGGAGCCTCTTCTCCTCCTTGCAGCAAATCGAGGAAAGCATGGGGCTCTCTCTTTTATAGAAAACCTGATGACCTGCACTTCTTAAAAGGGTGCCTTCAAGTCGCCTGGGTCGAAGTATTTGACGTTGTTCTCTTTATCCAAACGCACAGCAATTCTACGATGTCTTGACAGCTCAACCTCTTCTACTTTGCCTAACCCTTTCGAAGTTAGTACTACTTGGCCCTGTGTGAAAATTGGCTTCCCTGTATCGTAACTAGTCACGGCCCCTAGGGGTAATGATCGTGATGACGAACTAGAACTGGGTATCCAGCTGTTATCACCTACGTTCACCGCAAGTCCATTATTCTTGAGCTGCGTAAGGTGATTCCTGATCGTTCGTTCTCCAATTTCAGCGTCGTTTTCACGTCTCCAAGTTTCAATCTCCTTGGGGCTCACGACTGATTTCGATTCCGCGTAAATTGATCGCAATGCAAGATCGGTGACTTCCAGGGTTTTTAGCTGGCCCATAGAGCCCATCATTACGTCGTCAGTGATAGCACGTTGCTCAAAGGTGACGGTTCGTCCATCATCAGAAAACACGACCTCTAAGCACAGCACATCTATCTCTGGGCCAAAGTTTGTTTTGTTTTGGCGTAGGACAAGGCCACCCCCATCGACCTTGCCAAGCATTATTAGTGACCTCGCCATGTTTCGCTTGAAAACTGATCCATATACAGAGGCATTGCCTAAGTTACCGCGACCTGTAGCATAGCTTACATGATCAATAGCCAACACCGTCCCCAGCTTCTGTAGTCTCTTTAGACTCTCTGTTATCATCTTCTGGTCTGTGCTATCGTTTCCTAGTCCTATCGTGAGACTGTCTATGATGATGAAGCCGATGTTGTGCTCTGCAGTCAATTCGCACAGTTTACGAACGGTCTGAGGATCTGATAGCGCTCCCTCAGGCTTATGAATAAACACTTTATTGACCAGGAGAGGGTCATTTTGGTCTGTTTCTAGACCGCGAAGCACTTGGGTCCATCTACGCTTTTGGTCTTCCACTTCCAGCTCGAAATCAAGATAAAGAGCATTGGCCTGCTCAGTTACCTTGCCCATAAATGGAGTCCCGGTTGCAACGCTGTACATAAGTCGAAGCGCTATGTAGCTCTTGCCTGTGCCTCCATCAGCGCCAAGGATTGTGATGTAACCGTAAGGGATGATGTCCTCAATTGCCCACTTCATTGGAGCGGGATCAAGGTAGCCCCACAGTGGCATTACCGTCATCACGTCACTATCACTATAGAGCAGTGACTCGTGATTTGTTGATTCTGGATCCGAGAACTGAATCGAAGAGGCTGAAAACGTCGTATTCGCTTCCTCTAAAACCTCGCTTGAAAAGGCTGAAGCTGTGTCTATCAATAAGTCTATGCCTTCTTGGCCTCCGCGATCCTCATGCCAGTCTGTAATGTCCTTGTAGAGCGCTGGTAGTTCGACCTTTGAAATGCTTGCCGCACTCGTGAGGGAGTCCCTCACTTGGCGCAGATAGCTCTGTCCTGCCGGGTCCTGATCTCCGCAAAGAACAACGTTCGCACCGTCGAAGATGTCACCGAACTCTTTCTTCCATCCTTGTGCACCCCCTGAACAGCAAGTAGCCACATACCCGTAGTGCTCAAAGGTGTGGACGTCCTTCTCCCCTTCTGTCACAATGACGGTCTCGCCGTTTTCAATGGCTTCAAGAACCTGAGGTAGCCTGTACAGCACCTTTCGAACTCCTGAGGCGCTCCACTCCCAGCCGCCCTTGTCATCGGGTCTGCGATGCAAAAAGGCCTTGTCTGGCTTTCTTACTACCTGGTAGAGAATCTCTCCATCCTCATCCACGTAATCATAGTAGAGATTTCCAGGGCCGCTTTGGGCTAGTGGGCGGGCGAAAAGATCCCGTAGAGAAAAACCGACGGCTTCCACAACGGCTTTGGGTGGACAGCCTGCAAGGCAATTCACTAAGATATTCCCGTCGGCAGTCTCTTTAATACTCAAGGACGGCTTGTGGTCGTTGTGTGATGGGCATCGCGCAGTCCAGTTTGGAGAAATCCCTGACACCAATTCTAGCTTATCTAGCAGCTGGTTAATTTCGATTGACATTTTTTACCTCGTTGTACTTGTCTGCTCCAAATAAACGAGGCCTCAAAACTTGTAACATGTCAACGAGTCACTACAAACGATACAAACAATACAAAATGACCTATGCCTAGTTTTCCCACCCCTCATTAGGTTCACAGAAGTCCTAGATATATTCGAATTGTCCCCTCGCTTATCTCCGACACATTCGTTTTGTCCTTATCGGGGTAATCTTTTTCAAATTTTTCCTGGAATGTATCTCGATACAACTCCCTAATCGCGCCATATCTAGCGTTTGCCGAAGAATATGTCCTTTCTTCCTCGATTTTTTTGTTTTGGTCTATAATCCATTTTTTATTCTGTAGGTGACGCTCAGACCAAGACACAACTGCGCCTTTGGGCTTTCCCTTTGAGGTCATTCCTTGTAGGGACCAACCAAGGCGCTGCATGTCGATTGCGAGTTTTATGATTTTAACTCGTGTCTCAATTGGAGATAGATTGGCCCTAGTCTGACTTCCTTCCTCTAGTAAATCCTGCTTCATTTGCTCTAGGCTGACAATCACTTCTGCCATTGTGAGGTTTTGCTCGGGAAGACTGATTACCTCGAATTGCCGTATCCCGTCCGGTGTCACAGTATCTGGAATTGGCCAGCAGCTTGAATACTCATCTTCCGTCCCCAGGCTTCTAAATCTATGCGCTACAGTTTTGGCTAATTCACTCTCCATTCCCTTCTGTAGAAGGCTTTGGGCCAGCCCCAGTGCAGATTCCACCTCCAAGGTCTTTGACTCGATGCCCTCGTAGTCGAGAGACAACCTATTTCTCTTTTCGCTCCACCATAACTGCTCCGCCACCACTTCATCGAGAGCATCCCCCTCAATTTTTTCGACGTATTTGGTCAACTCGCTTATAACCTCCAGCTCATCATTAGAGCGTGGGCTACTAAGGTGCTGTGGGCCTAGGATTTCTTCTATTGCCTCTGATTTCTTCATTGGAAAGAGTGTTTAATCATAATGTCTCGTGCGCTTTTTCTATCTCACGGGTTATAGAATGGCTAGACATATGAATATATCTTTGAGTTACGCTTATGGAGCTGTGTCCTAAATACAACCTCACTGCCTCTATTGGTACTCCAGCTGTTATCAGGTTTGTACACGCCGTATGCCTAAGACTATGAAGACTAACTCTTTCATCCAAACCACAAAGGCGAACAAAGGTCTTGAATCTTACTGATAGGTATCTCTCGGACAGCTTTCTTCCGGTAGACGATGCAATGACCGTCTTATGCGATTCTGAAATGCTATTCAAAATACCTTCCACCTTTGGAGTCAGGGGGAGTAGCCTCCTTTTGGCATTCTTAGTCTTGAATCCAGGGCGTCCACCGATCCTAATTGTTTTGTTCTGATAGTCCACGTCTTCCCATCTCAGTTGGCAGAGCTCACTAGCTCTAAGGCCTAGAACAACCGCGAGACGAATAGCATCTTTCATCCAGAGTGTCGCTCCTTGCTTGAAGTGCTTGGCCCTGCTATCGTACTCATCAACAGTATCAAGAAGGAGCTGGACTTCAGCCTCTGTTAGCGCCCTAGGTAGGGACTGCTGAATCTTGGGAAGACGAAGTTTTTTGATGGGGTTAGTTTGCATCCACCCTTGCTCGATGCTCCAATTGAAAAAAGGAGAAAGAGTCGTGGAGTACGTTTTTTTGGTTACCGCTTTTCGGTTGCCCCCATCGATAAAGGATTGAACCTCTTTGTACCCTATGTCAATCAGCCTCTTTTTTGGTCCCATCCACTTTGAGAACTGCCCAAGTACGGAGCGGTACTTCTGAATAGACTGAGGCGATAGGTTACTTCGGGTTTCCACAAACAAGCCGACTGCTTGACCTAACGTCCTTCCCTCCTCCTTTGGTTGCCTTGAGCTCCAGGGGTTGTATGATCCAAGCTCATACTCTGCTGTCAGGTGCGCTGCTTTCGCGCGTGCAGCCCTTGAACCTGACACCCTAAGTGATACTTGCTTTCTGCTTGGGGTCCGTGTGGCGTCGTGGAAGGCTAAATAGAAGCGGTCTCCTCTCTTGAATAAACTCGGCATGGTATCATTCTGGTTGTACCCACCTGAGGTTCATCACATTGTTCATCAGTTTTGACAACAGTTCATTGTCTTTTCCGGTGACGTGAACGAAGTCCCAAAAAAAAGCCCTTTACAGATTTTCGCTGTAAAAGGCTGTTTTTTGACGAAGGTGGCTAGTTTTAACCAACTTCCCCTTAGAGGTGACGGGCGGATTCGAACCGCCGTACAGGGTTTTGCAGACCCTTGCCTAGCCACTCGGCCACGTCACCGACTCGTTGGTGATTCAAAGTAACCACGCGTTACGATTGCGTAGATGAATCTCCTTTTAAATGTTGTACGCCCGACAGGAATCGAACCTGTAACCTGCGGTTTAGAAAACCGCTGCTCTATCCGGTTGAGCTACGGGCGCAGGAAGTAAAAGAACCGCCAGGACGAATTCGGTTCCAGAAACTGGTTGGGTTTCCCCAGTAAAAGAATCGGTTCACCCCGCGAGGAGCGAACCGATCTAGTTGTCGGGGTGGCAGGATTCGAACCTGCGACCCTCTGCTCCCAAAGCAGATGCGCTAACCGGGCTGCGCTACACCCCGAACTGCGATCTAAAAATAAGACCGCGAAACGAAATTATCTCGTTTTTGCAGCTGAAAGTTCAGCGGCAACATCGTTAACGTTCACCATCTTGTGGCGAAAGCTATAACTTCCGTTTTCTTTTTTCTCAGCGATGACCATCTTGGCCATTTTCTTTGCGTCAGCTTTCTGCTTAAGAACCTTATCGCCGAATGATTGCTTCTTTGCCATTTCTGTTCAGTGTCAACAGGCCGCTCCCAACAAAACGTCGGGGAAACCTTACTTAGTCTCTTTGTGAATCGTGTGCTTACGAAGAACTGGGTTGTACTTCTTTAGCTCCATGCGATCAGGCGTGTTACGACGATTTTTCATCGTTGAGTAACGCGATGTGCCGGGTGCTTCGGTACAATCCAGGATTACTTTCGTGCGTACGTCTTTTCCTTTAGCCATTTTTCTTACCTAAACGATTAAACGAGAGCTCCGTTCGCGCGTGCTTCTTTAAGCACGGCCGAAATCCCTTTTTTGTTGATTGTCTTAATCGTTTTGGTAGACACTTTTAGTGTCACCCAACGATCTTCCTCGGGCACATAAAATCGTTTCTTTTGAATGTTAGCTTCAAAACGACGTTTTGCCTTGTTATTTGCGTGGGAAACGTGATTTCCCGCAACAGGTCCTTTGCCTGTTATTTCATCTCTCTTCGCCATCATACCGGGGGTCTGGCGTTTCGAATAATGCGTAACTCGCTAGTGGGGCGACCTACGCCTGACGTTCTGCGTCGGGTAAACCGGCACAGACTTGTTAATATACACTCACTTTTACACGCGAAGCAAGCACTAACCCGCACTATACCCCCGTGTTTTCTGCCGAATTTGTGTGAAGGTTGACAAAAAACACCCGAAATGAACCCTCAAAATCCTCACCCATCCATTTTTATAGCTTCGGCAGGCTCAATGGCACCTGCCCGTGTGGCCGGATAAATCGCCGCTCCCACGCACATCATGAGGGCCACAATGCCAACCGCAAACACATCCCATCCGCTAATGGCTACGGGGTAAGCACTGATTAAAAAGGAGTCGGCATTGGGGAGCGGCACCAATTGATAGTGCTGTTGAATCCATGAGATGAGAAGCCCTAGGCCTACCCCAAACCCAGCACCTACTGCGCCGATTAATAGCCCAACGGCAATAAAAATCTGCCTGATGTCTTTTTGGCTCACCCCCATCGAACGCAGCGCGCCGATGTCTCGTCGTTTTTCAATCACAATCATAGTGAGCGATCCCACAATGTTAAAAACCGCCACCAAAACGATCAAGAACAAAACCAGCGAGGCGCCGAATTTTTCAAGGCGCATTACGTCATAGAGTGGTTTTTGGAGGTCGTACCACGTTAAAATCTGGAACCGCGTCGGATCTAGGCGCGAGGCAAGCCAATCCCGAACCTCTTCGGCGCTTTCTAAATCGTGAAGCCGCAATTCAACCCCTGACACTTTTTCATTCATCGAAAACAACCGCTGGGCTTCCGCTATGCTGATGAAGGCATGGCTTTCGTCAAAAACCGCCTCAAGCTGAAACAAGCCACGTACTTCGAACTGCCGAAAAGGAGAGCTTTGTAGTACGCGTGTATACATTTTTTCAATGGCTGGAGCTGAAAGAAGGGCCACCCGGCTTGCCTCGGCCGTCCCCCCTGCCGGCGAGAGCAGCAGCCGTTCTCCTAGTTTTCGCCCCAATACAATGCCTGGCCGGCCATCAACCGGGTCTACGCTAAACGATCCCAAGGTTGTCGCTGTGGCTACGCCGTCTTGCTCCTCGGCAAAAGCGGCGTCCACGCCGCGAACCAACACCACCTTGTTAACATCTCCCGCACCCTGATGAAGCAACATGGCCTTCCCCTCAACAAAGGCCGATGCGCTTAACACCTGCTCGTTCTGTGTCGCAAGCGCAATAATCGAATCCGGAGAAGAAAGGCCCTTTTCTTCGAGGCTAACAATCTTAATGTGGGGATCGAACGATACCATCATGTCCCGAACAAAACCAAAAAACCCGTTCAGCACGGACAACACCACGATCAGCGCGGCTACCCCAAGCGTGATGCCAATCACAGAAATTCCGGTGATCCTCGAAATCAAGGACACGGAACGCGGGCTCACTAGGTAGCGTCGGGCTATGAGAAATCTGAAGTTCAATCTTGCATTAGGGAATAAAAGAGACGAATATACGACGGGCGCAGCTCCAAGAACGCGCCCCCTGGTTCTGAACTAATTGATCCGTATTCGGTTGTCCATGGGATGAAAATCCTTTTCCGCGTCATATTCTTCGTAGCGGTTCTCCTTGGCGGTCCATGGGGGGCAACGGGTGTGTCGGCGCAAACCCCAGGGGTTGCGGCGGATACGCTCAGCACAAACACATCCGGCGGGAGACCGGCCCTAGGCCTTCAGGTGGTGCTCAATAATAGCGGCTTTGGTCTGGGCGTCTACTTTTCGAATGAGCTTTCGGGCACGTTTCGATATACGATAGAAACCAGCCTGGGAGCCGCAAAAGACGAACGCGAAGTGGCCTTTTTTGATCGATTCGGAAGTCGGGACGTCCCGAATAAATCCAATTACCTGTTGGAAATCCCCGTCCACGTAGGTCTTGAGCGACGTTTTTTTCGGGCTCAAATTGAGGACAATTTTCGCCCTTTTCTGCTTATGAAAGCCGGACCACTACTCGGGTGGGCCTATCCTTACTTCGAAGACAAAAACAAAAACGGGCAACTCGATACCAACGAGCACCCGTTTGACGTTTTGAGTGGAATAACCCACGGCCACATTGAGGCGGGCATCTCGGTCGGGCTATTTGTTGGCGCGCACTTCGGCGCGCCAGGTACGACGAGTTAAGGCGTACGCCTGGGCTATCAGCTTTCGTACTATAAAAACAAGATTGCACTGCTGGACGAGTCGATTAAGGACCCCTCTAGGCGCATTGGGACACCGGTTATCGCGGTATATTTCGGGCGAACTCGCTAAGGCCCCTGCCCTTGGGAGGGGCCACCTTTCTAAGTCGAAAAAGGCGAACGGCTTCCCGGGACCTGCACTAAACGTTAAACCGGAATAAAATTACGTCGCCGTCGGCAACGGTGTATTCTTTCCCTTCCGAACGCAAAACGCCTGCATCACGAGCCTTTGACTCGCTACCTTGCGCCACATAGTCGGTGTATTTAATGGTCTCAGCCCGAATGAATCCGCGCTCAAAATCGGAGTGAATCTGCCCGGCTGCTCCAGGCGCCTTCGTGCCGCGTGTAATGGTCCAGGCGCGCGTTTCTTTGGGTCCGGAAGTAAAGAAGGTAATAAGTCCGAGTAGCTCGTAAGCGGCGCGTATCAACCGATCCAATCCCGAGGCCTCCACGCCCATATCTTCCAAAAACATCCCCTTTTCTTCGTCGTCAAGCTCGGCAATTTGCGCTTCCAGCTCCGCCGATACAATGACCACGCTTGCCCCTTCTTTGGCGGCAATGTCACGAACCACGTCCACGTGGGCGTTGCCCGACTGGAGATCGTCTTCACCTACGTTAGCCGCGTAAACTACCGGCTTATTCGTTAGCAAGAACAGCGATTTTAGCCAGTCACGTTCCGTATCGTCCACATCAAAACTACGAATGGTCTTGCCTTTGGAAAGGTGAGCCAGTAGCCGTTCGTAGAAGGCCAGCTCAACCAATTGGCGCTTATCGCCTCCTTTTGCCGTTTTTTTGGTGCGATCAATTCGTTTTTCAACCGCCTCAAGGTCTTTCAGCATCAGCTCGGTTTCAATAACCTCAATGTCGGAGGCGGGATTGACCGATCCTGCAACATGCACCACGTTCTCGTTTTCAAAACAACGAACCACGTGTACAATCGCGTCAACTTCACGAATATGACCCAAAAACTGGTTGCCCAAACCCTCTCCTTTCGACGCGCCTGCGACAAGGCCCGCAATATCAACAAATTCGATGGTCGTGGGTACGATCTTAATGGATTTGTTGATTTGGCCCAACATCACGAGTCGGTCGTCGGGAACGGAGACCATTCCAACGTTGGGTTCAATCGTACAAAAAGGATAGTTCGCTGACTCAGCGCCTGCTTGACTCAGCGCGTTGAATAGGGTAGACTTTCCCACATTAGGAAGTCCAACGATGCCACATCTTAGGGCCATGGTCGATCACATTGTTATCAAATAAACGCTCGCAAAGCCTCAGAACGCTCTTTGTTTCTTTTTAAACATAAAGACTGGCTGAAAACGTTCGCTAGGTGCGCTTTCCTATCGCTCACTGTGGGGGCCATGGTGGGCGCAATTGCTGGCGCCAAGGTTGCAAGTGGTCAGATTCGCGAACCGAGGGGCCATTATGTGCAAGCGGGGGTTTCAGCAGCCTCTGGCTGGGGTCTAAATGTAGGGTCTGTGTCTGCAAAAACACTCTACACTCGAGAAATTCAGATTGTGTCTAACCTAGAGCCCGCGTTTCGGCGAACCAGCGACCAGATAAACGTCATGGCGTTGGTCGGTTTTTCTGTCCGGGTGTTTGGTTTCGAGCGCCTGTTGGGCAACGTGCCGTATCGGGGGTATGATATCGACGTGGGGTTTCGTGCGGGTCCGGGCCTTTCTTTTTCGTCCAGAGACACCCGCGTGGACAAAAACAAACGTTTTGTGTTGGTTGTAGAGCCCATGATCCGCCTTTCGAGAGCCCTGGCCTATGGCGTTTTCTTTGTGGAGGGCGGGACGGTGAACCCACACCTGCGCGTCGGAACGTGGTTGAATCTGAATTAGGGCCCAAAAAGGGGCGGCTCTAGCCCAGCGCGCTCTAACCTATACTTTCTAGCCCACAGGTTCTAACCTACGAAGGGCACTGTGACAAACTCGCGTTCCGGTAGACGAACGGCTGTCAATCGTCCAAGGTGGGCGTGCGTGTAGAAACAGCAACCCGTGTCAATGTTGATCAGTTTTTCCGTGTCCTGGGCTGTTGAAACCGGGGTGTGGCCGCACACAACCGTCTTTTCCCACGCTAGTTCGGACGCCTGTAGGTGGGAGCGCTCCCATAAAAACACCTGATCGTTTCCTTCCGCGATGCTTTCTGCGACCGTCTTTTCTGGACGAAGGCCCGCATGAACGAAGAAGAAGTCCGGTGTGTCGAGGTAAAGCTGGGTCGCGCGTAAAAAGGCTAGATGTTCCGGCGGAAACGTTGAGCCGTCTCCAATGGCGCCGTAGCTCTGTTGGGTGGCTATGCCGCCATTCACGGCCCATAGCTCATAGTCGCCATTATCCACGAAATTGAGCATCAACTCTTCGTGGTTGCCGCGTAAAAAGGTACACTCATGCGTTTCCTGAAGCGCAATAAGTCGATCAATTACTCCTTTGGAATCGGGGCCGCGATCGACATAGTCTCCAATAAATACGAGGTGATCGTTCGGCGTAGGCGCCAACTCTTTTAACAAGAAGTCGAGCGTCTGTGCGCAGCCGTGAATATCACCAACTGCGATTAGGGCCATAGTCGAGTAGCGTTATTTGGCGGATTCAGGGTTGGGGGCATCATCGCTTCGGCTAACAATCGTTTCCATTCCAACCAGGCCGCGACCAGATTTTTTTAGCAGACCTTCTTTTTGAAAGTCTAACAATATGGCATCTAAAATACCGTTGATAAACTGTCCGCTTTTGCTTGTGCTATATTGTTTAGCTACTTCAATCGCTTCGTTAATGGTCACTTTAGGTGGGATATCCTTAAAGTGCAGCATTTCACAAATCGCAATCCGCAGTAAAATTCTATCGATTAATGCGATTCGAGAAAGCTCCCAGTTTTCCGTATACCGCTCGACAATGGTGTCGGCTTGATCGGAAATATCCAGCGTTTTCAAGAATAGTTTCGTCGCAAAGGCTTTAATGTCTTTGTCCGTCCCTAATTGGTCTTGAATAACCGTGTTTATCACATGCTCCGCATCGTCACCACCAACCGTAAAGGCATAAACTGCCTGCATGGCTCGCTCGCGTGCTTCTCTTCTACTACTCATCTGGTTTCAGCCTGTCAAAAAACGTTAGCGCCTATTCCGTGTGTGGGGACTACAGCGCACAGAATACCTCGATTTTGGACTCATTTTCAATGGGGTAAATTTTCTTTGCTGAGCTTTAACACGTTTTAGGGTTATATCTCGAGGCGCTTGGGTCCTAAGACGACACCATTTGCTCTTTAATCGTGGTATTGAGTGCGGTCTCCTTTTTGGGGCTGGATGCTCCTTTTATTTATTTCTGGCCTCTCGGTAGGTACAACCCGGTTTATAAACGAGCAACACGATCACCTTCGGACGCTCTTAAACCAGCAAGAGGTACGCATTGATGGCGTCGTAACTTCGGTGCGTTCAGACCAAGCGACCATAGTGGCCTCGTTGGGACGTTTTACGGTCGAATTCAATTCCGAAGAAGCTTCTGGTTCCGGGCGCATGGCCATCCATCCTGGCGACCGCCTCGCGGTCGCGGGCACGTTTTATGCACCCCGGCCACCCCGCAATCCCCATGACTTTAATGCCGTTTCGTATTTCAACAGCTTGGGCGTTCGAGGATCCATCAGCAATCTGTCTCTTGTGGTAGTGCAGCAT
>Ga0222714_10001078_pt1 | contig 30874 bp, 30 predicted proteins | sample C33_3DmetaG_FD_165048 | JGI IMG/M metagenome (GOLD analysis project Ga0222714, IMG submission 165048) | Estuarine water microbial communities from San Francisco Bay, California, United States - C33_3D | ecosystem: Environmental > Aquatic > Marine > Unclassified | place: USA: California... | reverse complement strand
AGCCTCCTACAACAAGGCGAACCCCGGCAAGCCGGGCCTGAAGGCCCCCGCTCCAAATCCAAAGACCGACAAAGACGCAGCACGGCGAAAGTCCTTCTGCGCCAGAATGTCTGGGATGAAGTCCAAGCTGACGAGTTCCAAGACAGCCAAAGACCCGAACAGCCGTATAAACAAGAGTCTTAGAGCGTGGAAGTGTTGAAATGGACATGATGCTTTGGAACCTGATTCTGAGTGGTGTTATTGCACTGGTCGGATGGGTATTACGTGAAAAAGCCGCTGAATTAGGCCGTATTACGATACTGGTTAACCGTACACGCGAGGAAATCGCCAAAGAGTACGTGACTAAAGCAGATGTCCATCACGACATTAACCGCGTTATCGACCGGCTTGATCGACTAGATAACAAGATAGATGTATTTATTCGAGAGCAAAAAAGCTCTAATAGCTAAGGAACTACCATGACCCCCAACCAAATGCGTAAGAAAGCGGATGAAATTGAAGCCGCAGGTGGCCCTAATGCGACAGAGCGTGCCAACGCTCTTCGTGACCGTGCAAACGATATGGAAGAAGAAGGGTACCAAAAGAGCGGTGGCGGTTACGGTATGAAAAAAGGCGGCAAGGTGCCCAAAGGCATGCATCGTATGCCCGACGGCAAGATGATGAAAGACAGCGAGCATAAAAAGAAAAAGCCCAAGAAGATGATGGGTGGCGGCACAATGAAGTACGCGCACGGCGGCTCAATTGATGGCGTTGCTGTTCGTGGCAAGACTCGCGGTCGTATGTGTTAAGGGGGTAAATCATGGCTTTTAACCCAAGAAGTAGTAACCGTGGTCGTGGGCGTGGTGGATTTGGAAGCAATCGCTCATCACGTACACAACCTGCTCCGCGCCCCGCTCAACGTGGGCCCCTCCCTGCTGGCGGACCTGAGCGTGCGCGTCAAGCAGCCGCAATGGGTCAAATGCGGCCTCCTGCGGGGGGACCTGAGCGTGCGCGTCAAGCAGCCGCAATGGGTCAAATGCGGCCTCCTGCTGGCGGACCTCAACGTGCTCAACAAGGCCCGATGCCTGCGCGTCAAGCAGCCGCAATGGGTCAAATGCGGCCTCCTGCGGGGGGACCTGAGCGTGCTCGTCAAAGTGGACCTATGGCAGCAATGGATTTAGCGCGTCAAGCAGTCGCAAGCGGTCAAATGCGTCCTAGTGCTCAACAAGGCCCGATGCCTCAGATGCCACCTCCCAGTGCCATGAACCCGTCTATGCAGAAACCCGGGATGCCTCAGATGCCACCTCCCAGTGCCATGAACCCGTCCATGCAGAAACCCGGGATGCCCGGTACCGCCCTTGCTGCAGCGCCTCGTATGAAAAAAGGCGGTTCAGTTAAATCTCGTGATGGTATCGCCAAGCGTGGTAAGACCAAAGGAAGGATGTGCTGACATGATGAATTGTCGCGGTATGGGTCGGGCTATGAAGCCGGTTGCCTTTAGCAATAAAGGCCGGGTGAAAACCACCGAAAAAAACGGCCCAGAAGGTCACCGCGATGATGAATGGCGTTTTGTTCCACCTAAGGGTCAGCGCAAGATGCCGTACTACCCCCCTAAAGACGAAGGCGACAAGGTCGTAGAGGCTAAAAAGGGCGGTAAGGTCAAGTCAAAAGTAAATCAAGCTGGTAACTACACCAAGCCTAGTATGCGTAAAAAGCTGTTTGAGTCAATTAAGGCGCAGGCAGTTCAGGGTACAGCCGCTGGTCAATGGTCAGCCCGTAAGGCGCAGTTGCTAGCTAAAAAGTACAAAGAGAAAGGCGGTGGCTATCGTGGCTGAAAAATACGATTACCGCAGTAAAGTCCGAAAAGACATCGATCCTAGCGAAATCATACCGACTAGAAAGTCGTCTGGGTCTAAGCTAAGGCTACCCGGTAGTATGAAAGCTCCGAAGAGTAAAAGTTCGGACCTTGCGAATACGCTGGCTATGTTCGAGAAGATGTCTTCTAATAAAAAAGAAGTGAAGGCTAAAAGCGGTAAGTGGATTCAGTCCGCTATCAAAAAGCCGGGTGCGCTGCGTAAGTCTATGGGTGTTAAGGCTGGTGAAACTATCCCAGCTAAAAAACTTGCCAAGGCAGCACAAGCCCCGGGTAAGATGGGTCAACGTGCTCGTCTAGCCCAGACACTGCGGAAAATGAAAAAGTGAAGAAGCCGCAGCAGTCGTTAAAGGCTTGGACAGCCCAGAAATGGAGAACCAAGAGTGGTAAAAAATCTTCTGAAACAGGTGAAAGATACTTGCCAGAGTCTGCTATCAAAGCTCTTAGCCCTGCGGAGTACGCTGCTACAACTCGTGCAAAACGCAAAGGCAAAGCTGCTGGACAGCAGTTCGTCAAGCAACCCCAAGGAATAGCTAAGAAGGTTGCTCCGCACAGGAATCGAGGTAAATAATGGCTACATCAGGCACCGCAATATTCAATATGGACTTGGCCGAATTGGTCGAGGAGGCGTTTGAGCGTGCTGGTTCTGAGTTACGTACCGGCTATGACCTTCGCACTGCACGGCGCAGCCTGAATCTTATGTTCACTGACTGGTCTAACCGGGGCATTAACCTGTGGACAGTTGAGCAGGGGTCGCAAGTACTTACTCCGGGCACAGGCACCTATACTCTACCGGCTGATACAGTTGATCTTTTAGAACACGTAATCCGTACGGACGCGGGGTCTTCGGCTAGCCAAGCTGATTTGAGTGTTTCACGCATTAGTGTATCTACATACGCTAGCATACCGAACAAATTAACTCAGGGTAGACCCGTACAGATATACATTGATCGTCAGGAAAGCGCTCCATCGGTCAGCTTGTGGCCTATCCCAGATACAGCCCAGACGTACACACTGGTGTACTGGCGTTTACGTCGTATCCAAGATGCTGGCAACGGTGTAAATACAATGGACGTGCCGTTCCGGTTTTTAAACTGCTTGACAGCAGGTCTAGCGTATTACTTGGCGCTAAAGTTACCAAACGGACTTGGACGTATTGACTTACTCAAACAACAGTATGACGAAGCGTGGGAGCTTGCTGCTACTGAAGATAGAGAAAAAGCTACGTTCCAACTTGTACCACGGTACATGACTATAGGGTAAACCCTAATGTCTTCTAAATACGCCCAAGGTAAACACACCATCGCCGAGTGCGACCGGTGTGGGTTCCGCTATAAGCGTAAGACACTTAAAGAGTTGGTAGTTAACGAGGCTCCGACTAATCTTCAGGTTTGTACGGAGTGTTGGGAAGCAGATCAACCGCAGTATAAAGTTGGTAAATACCCTGTGGTTGATCCACAGGCGATTATGAATCCACGCCCAGATCGTTCTCTTGAGTACACAGGAGCGCCGACGGCGTCTAGAGACATAGAATGGGGCTGGGGCCCCTTGTATGGAGTGCAATCTTCGGGTACAGTTGGCACTGTTACGGTATCCACATCGTAAGGAGTTAGTATGAAAAAAACAGCAGACTTAAATAAGTATCAACAACCTAAGCCGGTACCCGTCCCTAAGACGGCTGGGTATCCTGAAACTGGGGTTAAAACTTCCGGTGTCAAGATTCGCGGCACGGGCGCTGCTACTAAAGGCACTATGGCCCGAGGACCAATGGCGTGAAGACACTTATAGAATCTAGACAGCTAAAGAGCGGCGCTATTGAACCGACTCACGAGATTGAAGTCGTGTGCGTCCATTGCAACGATCCAGTTAGCGCTGCTGAAGAGTCTACTGGCGTTTGCACCAATTGCGGCGAGCCTTGGCAGGCCAAGCAGAGCGTTAAGATTTGGGCTACTTCCGTGCCGTGGGCTAGCGGCGGAGTTATGTAATGAACTACTCTGAGTTGACGACTGCTATACAGGACTACACTGAAAATACTTTCAGTGCAACAGAGCTTGCTACATTTGTTGAGCAAGCCGAGCAGCGTATCTACAACTCAATTCAGTTCCCGTCTTTACGCAAAAACGTAACCGGTACAACCACTACTGGAATCAAATACTTAAACTGTCCGAACGATTTCCTGTCAAGTCATTCTTTGGCAGTAATTGATGGGTCGGGTAACTACGAGTACTTGCTTAATAAAGACACTAACTTTATACGTCAAGCGTACCCTAGCCCTACCTCTACCGGAATTCCAAAATACTATGCAATTTTTGGCCCTCAGTCTAGCAATCCAGACGAGTTGACTTTTATTCTTGGTCCAACTCCCGACGCTAACTACACGGTAGAGATGCACTATTACTACTATCCGAACTCGATTGTTACTGCCGGTACGTCGTGGCTTGGAGATAATTTTGATTCCGTACTGTTGTACGGCTCTTTGGTCGAGGCTTACACCTTTATGAAAGGTGAGTCTGACTTACTGCAGCTATACAATGCTAAGTACAACGAGGCACTTCAACTAGCTAAACGGCTTGGAGATGGGCTTGAAAGGCAAGACTCGTACCGTTCTGGTCAGGTACGTGTTCCAATAACTTGATTTGACAGGAGCTTAAAATGGCTATTACCCAAGCAATGTGCACCAGCTTTAAAGTTGATTTGCTCGACGGCGAACACGATTTTGGAGTTGACACATTTAAGATCGCGCTGTACACGTCTTCAGCTACGCTGGATGCAACTACTACTGCGTACTCAGCGACAAACGAAACATCAGGTACTGGTTACACCGCAGGTGGAAACACACTGACTGTGTCAGTTACGCCGACTTCGTCCAGTACAACTGCTTACATTTCTTTCAGTAACACCACTTGGTCTACTGCGTCAATTACTGCTCGCGGTGCTTTGATTTACAACAGCACTAACGCCAACAAGGCGGTGGCAGTCCTCGATTTTGGAAGCGACAAAACGTCTACGGCTGGTGATTTTACAATCCAGTTCCCGGCGGCTGACGCTTCCAACGCTATTATCCGTATCGCTTAATAGGAGGGGCAAATGGCCCTGTCACTCAAAGACCGCGTCCGTGAGTCCTCGTCCACGACGGGTACGGGCACTATTACGCTCGCCGGGGCCTATGTAGGCTTCCAAACTTTTGCTTCTACCATTAGTGATGGGGATACGGTGTATTACACCATCCACAATACTGCACCGGGGTACGAGACTGAGTGGGAAGTTGGATTAGGCACGTTTACTCTAAGTGGTACGACTTTGAGTCGGGATACTATCCTGTCCTCTAGTAATTCCGACTTAGCGGTTTCTTTCAACGCTGGCACTAAAGAGGTGTTTATCGCCCAGCCAGCCGAGAAGGCGGTCTTTGAAGATGGCTCTAATAACGTAACGGTTGGTGGCAAGATTACGGTTGGTACTGGCCCGTCTGCTGACCTCGATGTGGCGACAAAAGGCTATGTAGATAACGCCACCTCCGCTGCGCTGCACTACCACGACCCGGTTCGGGTTGAATCCCCCATTGCGTTGACTGTTACGTACAACAACGGCACTGCTGGTGTTGGAGCTACGCTTACCAATGCAGGTACGCAAGCAGCGCTTGTTATTGATGGGATCACACTAAATGTAGCCGACCGTGTTTTGATTTACCAACAGGCCGATGCTACACAGAACGGCGTTTACACGGTTACGGATGTTGGCTCTGGCTCAACAAACTGGGTACTTACCCGTGCAACTGACGCGGATTCTTACGGCCCAAGCGACCCGGATTCTTTTGGGGCGGGTGATTCATTCTATGTACAACAAGGTGATACCGGGGCGGGTGAGTCGTATGTGCTGACGACTACAGGTACGATTACCTTCGGCACTACAAACATCACGTTCTCCCAGTTTGCTGCCACTCCAGCTTATACCGGCGGCACGAACATTAACGTTACCGGTCAGACTATTTCTATTACCGGAACGATCGACGAGACCAACGGCGGTACCGGCACTAACACCTATACGCTTGGCGATGTTCTGTACTCTAATGCAAGCGACTCACTTGCGAGGCTGGCGGGCAACACGACTACAACAGCGAAATACCTGACTCAGACAGGTACCGGTTCAGCTTCTGCTGCGCCTACTTGGACTGCGTTGGCGGCTTCCGCAACTACTGACACCACAGATGCGTCCAACATTTCTTCAGGTACTTTATCCTCCGCTCGGATTTCTGGTTCTTATACTGGAATTACTGGCGTTGGTACTCTTACTGCCGGTACTTGGAACGCTAGCACTATTGGCGCTGCTTATGGCGGTACTGGACTTACTAGCTACACAATTGGTGACATTGTTTACGCGTCTGGTTCAACGACCCTAAGCAAACTAGCCGATGTCGCCACAGGCAACGCACTCCTCTCTGGTGGTGTTGGCGTGGCTCCTAGTTGGGGTAAGGTAGCGCTGACTACCCACGTCTCCGGCATATTGCCTATTGCTAATGGCGGTACGAACTCTTCGACGGCAGATGGTGGGTTTAATAATTTAGCTCCGTCTCAAACCGGTAACTCCGGTAAGTACTTGACCACAAACGGGTCAGCTACGTCATGGGCAGTAGTACCCGCCCCAAACAATGGCACGCTGACAATGGCGGTGTCAGGCACAGGGCTGTCTGGTTCAGCTACGTTTACGGCAGATCAGTCAGGTAGCTCGACCTTTACGGTAACCAGTAACGCTACCAACGCAAACACAGCTTCTACTATCGTTGCCCGCGATGCTTCTGGTAACTTCACTGCTGGAACTATTACGGCTGCGCTGACGGGTAACGCTTCGACCGCCACTGCGTTGGCAACTGCCCGCACAATTGGTGGTGTATCTTTTGATGGTACCGCTAACATCAACTTGCCCGGGGTTAACTCAGCAGGTAATCAGGATACTTCTGGCAATGCCGCTACTGCCACAACGGCCACAACCGCCACAACCGCCACAACCGCCACAACAGCCACCACAGCAAACGCACTAAACACTGGCAATAACTATCAAGTCAATTCATTTGGTGTTGGTACTGCGGCTTCTGGTACGGCTGGTGAGATTCGCGCTACAAACAACATCACGGCGTATTACTCTGACGACCGACTTAAAACCAAGTTGGGTAATATTGGAAACGCGCTTGATAAGATTGATTCCCTTGCTGGCTTCTATTACGAGGCAAACCAAACAGCGCAGGATTTAGGTTACGAAGTTGTCCGTGAAGTAGGTGTATCCGCTCAGTCAGTCCAAGCCGTTATGCCTGAAGTTGTTGCCCCCGCGCCTATTGATGAGAAGTACTTGACTGTGCGTTATGAACGTTTAGTCCCGTTGCTTATTGAAGGCATAAAAGAACTTCGCGCAGAGATTAAAGCCCTGAAAGGCGAGTAATGGCTTACGCCCAGTACCCGTTTGCCGCAGCCCCGTTTGCAACGTCCATAATTGAGTCGCCTAATGCGCTCGTTGCTGTTACGGGGGTGGAAGCAACCGGTACGGTTGGTACTGTTGATTTCGTTACTGACCAGATTCTGGCTCAGACAGGGGTTGAGGGTACAGGACAGACAGGTACTGTCTCTATTTATGCAGAGGCTAATGTATCTCTGACCGGTGTTAGTGGTACGGCTACGCTTGGGGATATTAGTCTTGTTACCAACAACGTAATTGCTGAGACGGGTGTTGCTGGTACTACGGCGCTTGGCGCGATAACTGTTACCGCCGATGCTAATGCGCCCACTGCCGGGCTCGCGGCTACCACTGCGCTGGGGAACATTAGTCTTGTTACCAACAACATTATTTCGGTTACTGGACTTGTCGGTACGACTGCGCTTGGTAATGCAACGGCTACCGGGTCTAGTTTAATATCAGTAACGGGTCTTGTAGGTACAACGGCTCTTGGTACTGCTTCGGCAACCGGTGCCTCTATAGTATCCGTAGCGGGGGTGTACGGTTTAGGTGTTATTGGATACACTAACGTATGGGGGCTGGTTGATACAAGTCAGACCCCTAGTTGGACACAAATTCCAACGTAAGGACAAAAAATGGCATCGAATTACTCTACTAACCTAAAGATTGAGCTTGTTGCCACAGGTGAACAAGCTGGTACTTGGGGTACAACTACTAATACTAACCTTGGCACAGCGCTAGAAGAAGCCATTGTCGGTTACGGTAACCCGAACTTTACGTCGGATGCTGACTTAACTTTAACACTTTCAGATTCAAATGCCACACAGGTAGCTCGTAATTTGGTGTTAAACGTTACATCCAGTGGTAGCCTTACAGCTACGCGTAATTTGGTTGTGCCAACAATTGAGAAACCTTATGTAGTACAGAATAATACTTCTGGCGGTCAAAGCATTATTGTTAAAACCTCCGGTGGTTCTGGCATTACGGTGCCCAATGGTAAGTCGATGTTTTTGTATGTCGATGGGACTAATGTTACCGAGGTTACAACGCATATACCGGTTTCTTCGGGTGGTACAGGTGCTTCAACAGCGTCTGACGCTCGAACAAACCTTGGCTTGGTAATTGGTACCGATGTTCCATCTCCAACCGGTACAGGCGCATCTGGTACATGGGATATATCAATTACTGGAAACGCTGCGAGTGCTAACAACATTACGAACTCGGGTGGTTGGAGTATTACGCCCAGCGGGACTGATCTTCTTTTTAGCTATGACGGTACTAATGTTGGTAAGCTAGATTCTTCTGGTAACTTAACAGTTATCGGTAACATCACGGCCTACGGTACTGTTTAAGGAGGTAAAAAATGGCATTACCTAGTTCTGGCGCAATATCGTTCAATGACGTTAACGTCGAACTTGGCTTATCTGGTACGGCTCAAATTAGTCTGAATGATGCTGCTGTACGTGGTTTGTTTGGAGTAGCAAGCGGGGCGATTTCCATGTCTGACGGCTATGGAAAGTCTAGTGAATTTGCTTTCACCATTGCAAGCAATACCACTGACGCAAACTTACGGTCGCTTGCAGTAGCCGCTGGATGGGATGAATCCACATCGCTTGTTGCCACATTAGACTCTGGCATTTACATAAGCAGTACGGGTACAGGTACGCCAGCCCTGACAATTAACGGCGCATTCCCAAGCGGCGTTAAGTTTGTAAACAACGGCACTGTGGTCGGTGACGGCGGTAATGGCGGTAGCGGTGGATACGCATATAACTCACCGCCCGGACAGCCCGGTGGCGTCGGTGGTCTTGCCCTGTTAATTTCTGTTCCTGTAAGTATTGAAAACAATGGGACCATTGCTGGTGGCGGCGGTGGCGGTGGCGGTGGCGGTGGATCGGTATACACCATAGGTAAGGCCATTGGCTACGACTATGGCGGTGGCGGCGGCGGCGGTCGGTCTGGCTTAACAAACTCATCTGGTGGCACAAGTGGCGCTTACGCTGGTAATGCTGGCACAGTAAGTGCCGCTGGCTCTGGTGGCGCTGGTCGCAATACTTCTGGTGTTGGTGGCGCGGGTGGCGGCTGGGGTTCTAGCGGATCGGCTGGTGCAAAGGCTTATGGCGCTGGCGATCCCGGCGCGGGTGGCGGTGGCGGCGCGGCCACATCAGGACAGTCTTATGTGACTTGGTTGGCAACGGGAACAAGATACGGCACACTTGGATAAAGGAAAAAATGATGAGCATAGAATATACATACTCAATTGAATCTGTTGATACAGAGGCGCGTTGCATGGTTGTTGTCTACGAGGCAGACGGTCATCCAACTCAACATATTGGCGCACGCATACCTTTTGACGGCGAATCGCTGGAAGATGTAATTGCGATGTATGCGCCAGTACAATACTGGGAGACGTTAAAGCGTCCGATATCGGTTCCAGCCGTTGGATCAAGCGGCACAATTGTGCCAACAGTTGAAGTTCAGCCTGAAAATGTGCTGGCAGATACAGTGTTTGTGTTGAAAGCGGAAGACGTATGAGTCCAATAATGGAATTTAAGCGCCACACCATATTTGGTTGGACTTATTTTTACAAAGAGTTACCTGCTGGTTACAGGTACAGCGTGGTTGTGCCTACTGACACAAGTTTTGCCGCCGCCAAAACAATTGCGTACTGGGTGGCTGGAAATGTAGTAAGCGAAAGCAACGTTCGCGGCAGAGCCGCAGGCGACCTTACCGATTTGAGTTTGTCACTACCTGCTGGTAAATACATTTGGAAAGTAGAATCAGACACAAAATGGTGGTGTACGCACGCGGTTGCTAACGGCGGCGAAGTGCCAGAAGTGACAAAAACTATTATTGAAGCTGGCGACACCGCCACGTTTGATGTTGGCGCTTTGCTTTTTTTGGCAGAGGGCAAGTTTACGGTCAATGGCGGCGATGCTGTTCAAGGGCCAAAAACGTATAAAGTGGTGACCGAGGGAACTCAATTTACTGCAATAACAAAAACTTATGGGCTGATGTTTAACAAGGAGCGGTAATGCTTAGACATAAAGACTGGATGGCAACAATTGCTTATCACATTGGCGTTGTTGCCTTTTTGTATGCGTTGTTTGTAAATACGTCTTTATTCCCGTATGCGATTGCCATGTACGTGGTTGGCACGTTCACTGTTAGCGTTGGATACCACAGGCTTTTTTGTCATGGCGCTTTTGAAACCAATCGTTTCTGGCATAGTTTTTTTGCGTTATACGGCGTTCTGTTTATGTACAGCAGTGCTTTGCAATGGGTTGTAACGCACGCTACGCATCATCAATATCCCGATTCAGACAAAGACCCGCATGAAAAACCAATGACCATGACAACAATGCTCCGAAAGAGCTACCGTAATGTGCCAATGAAAACAATATTGTGCCGCAGGATGTTAAGAGACCCGCTACAACTTTTCATCGACAAGTATTACGTTGGAATTTGGGCTGTTATGGCTCTTGCAATTTTTGCAATATCTCCAGAGTTTTTTGTTTTTGGTTATTTGCCAGCAGTCGGCATGGCGCATTTTGTTGGCGCTTGCCACAACACATTTAGCCACATGGGAGACAAGCCGCGAGACTGGTGGTTTATGGAGTTTATCCTGCCGTCATCAGGTGAGTGGTTGCATGGATCGCATCACAACCGCGCAAGGTCTTGGAAATTTTCGTCTAAATGGTATCACTTTGATTTGGGATCATTGGTTGTCAGGATGATAAAAAAACGAACCGCTTAGTGTAGAAGTTACTTACGCAAATGTCTTCAACGTCAAAAACCAAGGTACTTTTGCGTAGCGTAACGTTACTAAAAATGTTTGTGGTGTTGCCGTTGCTCCCATTTTTGGTTTTTTACACGTTGTTTGAGTCAGACCAGTGGTTGTTTGTTGTTTTGTGCGGCGCTTTGTTGTATTACCCCGTGCACCAACTTGGACAAGCAATTGGATATCACAAACTGTTTGCCCACAGAGCTTTTAAGGCGCGGCGTTTTTATCCATACCTGTGCGCCTTTTTTGGTTCAATAGCCTTTTATGGCGACCCTCTTAGTTCGGCAATGATCCATAGGGCGCACCATAAATATTCAGACACAGACAAGGACCCGCACACGCCACTGCATGGTCGATTTCATGCGTATATTGGCTGGATTGCCACATACAGACCAACCCCAAAAGATGTGTTGCGCGTTCAAGACTTAATGCGAGACTACCCTTGGATGCTTACGTTCCGCAAATATGAGTGGCTTGTGCCTTGGGTCTTTCACGTGTCTCTGTATGCGCTGTCGCCTCTTATAAGTTGTGCTTTTTTGATTGCCTGTCAGCTATCAATCCATAACGCCCTTTTTGTAAACGCATTTTCGCACAACCCTAAAATAGAGGGACTAGACAAGTCTGTTGACAATTTGTTTTTGGCGCGTTTTGTTAACCCTATATTCTTACACAAGCATCACCACAAGCACGGGCAGTTGCTTGACTATTCATCAAGCGGTGTGACAGACTATTGGTCAAGGCTTGTTGGATTGTTACTACAAGCGCCAAATACCAAATAAAATGGTGAAAACAACCACTTAAAAAGAAAGTACGAACAGATGTTTTCATGCACGCTTACGAAAGAGTTTCAGACTGACAACGGCCGCACCCTGCGAGTCTATGACGACGTGTTTGATTTGCAGTACCGTTATGCTGTGATGGCTTTTGCCCAAGCGTCACTGTTTCGGATTGGGTGGGCTGACAATTTAACACCAGAAAAATCTCAGTACCAAAGCCTGCACTCTGCTTATTCTGCGGAAGACATTGAGCGTTTGGGCGTGTTAGAACGTCTGGCGAACACGCCTGTGGCGCAAGAGATGGTGGGGCACAAAGTAGAAAAGTGCATTCTTAACCTGTCTACCGCATCCGATGCCAATTTTATTCATGCTCACCCAGAAGACAAAGTTTTGCTGTACTACGTAAATTTGGAATGGCAAGACGGTTGGCACGGTGAGACGCTGTTTTATGAAGAAACTGGCAAAGATGTTGTGTTTGCAAACGCCTATACGCCCAACCGCTTAATTGCGTTTGATGCAAAAATACCGCACACAATTCGCCCGCAGTCTCATTTAGCGCCTCAATACCGACTAACTTTGGCCGTGATTCTTAACAAATGTTAATTGCAGATAATGTTTTGGATGAGCAAAGCCTGTGGGTAATGCAGGACCACTTTGAAGACGTTGCTTATCATCAGTTGCGTTGGATTGACGGCACGCTTGACGAATTTATGGAATTAAAGTCACCTGTGTCTAGTATTTTGAACGTAGCCTCTCGCGTATTTGATTTGTCTGGGATGAGCGGCGTTGAGCAGTGGGCGCACGACGGCACAAAAACTGATTGGCATATAGATATGGATGAAGTTTTGGTCAGGCGCACAGGTGAGGTGGCAACGCCGATATGTAGCATTGTTTTTTACGCAAGTATTGAATCACTAATCGGCGGCAAGTTTATGACAAAAGATGTAGCCATCAATCCCAAAACAAATCGAATGATAGTGTTTGGACCAAATATTGAACACGGGGTATCCGATTTTACTGGGACTCGCGTTGCTGTTGCCATTAACCCTTGGGCTACAAAACCGCAAGGATACAGGTAAAAAATGGACCCGATTAGTCTTTTTATGGCGGCTACGGCTGCATTTAATACAGTCAAGAAGCTGGTCGAAGCTGGTCGTGAAGTCGAGGATGTGCTCGGTCAAATCGGCGCATGGATGGGTAAAGTCAGCGAACTCAACGCGCTCGACAACAAAAAACCCAGTATCTTCAAACGCATCGGCAGCGGCAAGTCTGTCGAACAAGAGGCAATGGAGCAGCTCCAACGCCGGGAAGCTGTACGTAAGCAACACCTAGAGTTGATGTCTATGGTCAAGCTGCGTTATGGTCCGCAGGCGTTTGAAGAGCTGCTGCAAATGCAGCGCCAGATTAAGCTCAAGCGCGAGCGCGAGATCATTTTCCAAGCCCAGCGCCGCAAAGACGTGATGATGTACTGCCTGCTTGCGGTCGTTTTGGGTCTGGGTATTTGGGCGATTTGGGGTATGGTCGCCACGGCGATTGAATGGAAGCAAAACGGTGTATGAAAGCAACTGTATTGTTTATAGCGAAATACATTACGGTTAGAGTCCTGTGGTTTATGGCGGGGTTTATGTTGGTAGCCGCAATATTTGCAATCGCTGGATGTTCTGACCAATACCGCTACCCATGCCAAGACCCTGCAAATCAGGGTAAACCCGAATGTATGCCGCCTGAATGTGTGGCTGATGGCACTTGCACCGACTACCTTGTGGAGATACACAAATGAAACCAAGTTTAGATGAGTGGCTGCGCTTTGTTGTTGGCGTTACGATGGCGCTTACACTGGTCGGTATTGTCGGCGTGGTGCTTTATTCTCTTGTTTTTGTAACGCAACCTATGGTTGGTCAGGCTCCCAACGACGCGGAGTTTTTTAAACTGGTCAACCCAATTGCTACTTTCATTGTTGGTGCGCTGTCTGGCATCATGGTAGGCACCAAAAGCAACAAGAAGGAGGCCGAGTAATGATTCCACTCGCAGGACTATTGGAAATCGGCGGCAAGCTCGTCGATAAGCTAATCCCAGACCCCGAAGCCAAGGCCAAGGCCCAAGCAGAGCTGCTCAAGATGCAGCAAGACGGTGAGCTGGCAAAGATGGCTAATGACACCAAGCTGTACGAAACTGAGCAGAACAACCTGACAGATCGTCTGAAGGCGGATATGGCGAGCGATAGCTGGCTGTCTAAGAACATCCGGCCCATGACGCTGTGCGCCATTCTGTTGGGCTACTTCACTTTTGCCATGATGTCAGCTTTCGGTAAGGATGCCAATCCAGCCTATGTCGAGTTGCTTGGGCAGTGGGGCATGCTTATTATGTCGTTTTACTTTGGCGGACGCACGTTGGAGAAGATCATCGACATGAAGGGTAAGAAGTAGTGTTGTGGATACCCACCGCCTTCGTGTGTTTGGTGAGTGGTGAGTGTGCCTTTCACTATTCTTACGTCGAGCGGTATCTGCATGAGTGCGAAGCGGTCAACCGCAAAGCTGCCCAGAAAATGCAACAAGACCCGGACGTTCGGGCGTACGATGTGACCTGTATTCAGGTGCTACTAAAGGAAACTGGAAATGCAACTAACGAGAAACTTCAGCCTAGCGGAGATGACCAAGAGCGATACAGCCTTACGCCTAGATATGGACAATACTCCCGGTGAAGAAGAGATTGCCAACATGACCGCTCTATGCGAAAATGTGCTCCAACCTGTGCGTGAGCATTATGGTATGGGCGTTAAAGTCAATTCGGGCTTCCGCCACCCAGATGTAAACGCGAAAGTTGGAGGTTCTAAAACTTCAGATCACTGCAAGGGTATGGCGGCGGACATTGAGATTCCCGGCATTGCCAACGCAGATTTAGCGCAATGGATTGTGGATCACATGCAGTTTCGCCAAGTTATTCTGGAGTTCTACACCCCCGGCGTCCCCGACTCAGGCTGGGTGCATGTGAGCTTTAATCCTGCGGACAACAAAAAGCAAGTGCTTACTGCTACCAAAAAAGATGGTAAAACGGTGTACTTGCCCGGACTCGTAGCCTAACTATGCCATTACAAGCACTTAAATTTCAGCCGGGCGTAAGTCGAAACTCAACTACTCTCTCTAATGAAGGTAGTTGGTTTGAGTGCGACAAAGTGCGGTTTCGCGGTGGTTTACCCGAAAAAATTGGTGGGTGGTCGAAGGATAGTGGACCACTTGAGTCTACGTTAGCACCACCTACAGGTACTTTCTGGGGCGTGTGTCGTTCTCTGTGGAACTGGATTACGCTTCTTGGCGCTAATCTGTTGGGTATGGGGACTCATCTTAAGTTCTATATACAAGATTCAACCGACGGTAATTTATATGACGTTACCCCAATACGTGCTACGTTTACATCTACCGTCACGGACAACTGCTTTACTGCTACTAACGGGTCAGCAGTTATAAATGTAGAGATTACTGGGCACAACGCCCAAACCGGGGATTTTGTTACTTTTAGTGGCGCTGCTGGACTTGGGGGTAATATAACCGCTGATGTACTTAATGCGGAACACCAAGTAACCTATGTTGATTCTAACAACTTAACAATAACGGTTTCCGCTACGGCAAATGCCACCGACGCTGCTAGCTCTCCGGGTGGTGGTACTTCAATTACCGCAGCGTTTCAAATTAATACAGGTAACGCAACGTATGCTACAGCTACTGGTTTCGGTGCTGGTGGGTGGGGCGGTGCGACAGCAGGTTTTTCAGATACTGGTTGGGGCGAGTCCGCTGCTTCCGGTATAGGCGTTAATATGCGCCTGTGGAGTCAGACTAACTACGGCGAGAATTTGTTAATTAACCCTCGCGGTGGCCCTCTATACTTGTGGCTATGCCAATCCCCCGGCGTATATAACCGCGCTCAGATTCTTTCGTCTGCTAATACAAACACAGCCACTAACAGTCAGGGTACTACAGCAGCGTTTTGGCAGACAGATGCCAACTGCCCAAGTAAGTGCAACTTCGTCCATGTATCTGACTCGTCACGTTTTGTAATTGCCTTCGGGTGTAATGATTACGGTTCATCTGATATGAACCCGTTGCTTGTACGTTGGTCAGACCAAGAAGATTACGGTACTTGGACACCTGGAATTACCAATCAGGCAGGTAGTTTTACGCTATCCGCAGGCTCTGAAATCGTTGCTATTAAAGCGCAGCGGCAAGAAATTTTGGTATTTACCGATGCCGCCGTCTACTCTATGCAGTACCTTGGCGCTCCCTACGTATGGGGTTTCCAGCAGGTAGGTTCTAACATATCTATTACTGGCCCTAACGCAGTAACAACCGCTGCTAACCTTACCTTCTGGATGGGTGAGGATAAGTTTTATGTGTACGATGGTCGCGTTCAGACGCTTCCGTGTCCGCTGTGGCAATGGGTGTTCTACAACATTAACAAGAACCAACACTATCAAATTTTTGCCACTACAAACGAAGGCTTTGATGAAATTTGGTGGTTCTACTGCTCTGAAAGCTCAGACATTATTGACCGGTATGTTGTATTTAACTACTCCGAAAAAGTTTGGTATTACGGCACTTTAGACCGCACAGCGTGGTTAGATACCCCGCTACGTAACAATCCGGTTGCGGCTGGGTTTGCTGGTACAAACGGCAATTTGTATAACCACGAGAGTGGCGTCGATGCCGACGGTAGCGCCATGACTGCTTACATTACTTCCGCCGACTTTAACCTTCAAGACGGTTATAGCTTCCAGTACGGCTGGCGCATGCTGCCTGATATTAAGTTTGACGGCTCTACTGCGGTAGCCCCCGAAGTGACAGTAAGTTTGACCCCTAGACAGTACCCCGGCAGTGCTTATGGAACGCCCGTGACTGGAGATGTTGTAAGCGCCAATAACTATTCGGCTACTCGTCAATATACGGTGCAGCAGTTTACAAACCAACTGCCAATCCGAGTACGTGGTCGTCAGATGGCGTTTAAGATCGAGTCAAACACGCTTGGAACCCAGTGGCAACTTGGTGTGCCAAGTATTGACTTGAAACAAGATGGACGGCGCTAATGGCTAGAGTTTTGCTTGATGGTTTGGCCCCGCCTCGCTTGCCGACGGCGGATGATGCCTATTCCAGACAATACCAAGATCAGCATAACAACATACTCCGGTTGTTTTTTAACCGACTTAGTAATATTACGAGCGCCATCACTGGGGTTAATGGCGGGCAGTATATAGACTGCCCCAACGGCTTGTTTTTTAACACAGCCTCACAGACCCTAGCGGCTATCAATACTGGTGAGGCCATAGTTTTTAACACTACGTACTTACATAACGCCGTTGATAGGAACACAATTGATACGTCTAAGATAGAAATAGATATCAGTGGTGTCTACAACTTCCAGTACACAGGGCAACTTAAAAGCACAAACGCTAGCTCAAAAACCGTATGGATTTGGCTAGTTCGTAGTGGAACAACTATTGGCTACTCTACCCGTGCGTATACATTGAGTTTAAACAACGAATACAAAGAAATTAGCTGGAGCTTCAACATTGACATGCTGGCGGGCCAGTACTTACAAATCTATTGGGCGGTATCGGATATAAACGTCACCCTAACCGCCGAAGCGGCCTCTACGCCTCACCCCGGCATACCGTCTTCAGTACTAGCAGTAAACTTTATTGCGCCAGTCCCAGACCCATTGCCTACACCCCCTTGACCCACTAAAATAACGCTATGAACATGAGCCTACACCCCATTGCGGAAGCCGTTCGGTCACAAGGCCGAAACGGTGATTCCATGCTCGTTCACATGACCCCCGGTGAGGTCGCTGCGCTCCAACGCATGGCCGAAGCAAACGGTGGTTCATTATCTATCAACCCAGAAACTGGGCAACCCGAAGCATTTTTCTTGGCTGCTTTGCTACCCGCTTTGGCTGGTGCGGCTATGCCCGCTATCGCTGCTAGTACTGGTATTGCAGCTTTGGCTAACCCTCTTACTGCTAGTCTGTTGGTTGGTGGTTTGACCGGAGCTATCACTGGAGATATGAAGCAAGGTCTAATGGCTGGCCTTGGCGCTTATGGCGGTTTCGGTCTCGGTGAATCTTTGATGGGGGCAGGTACTACCGCCGCTGCCACTACCCCTGCTGTTACTGCCGCTGGTGCAGTTAATCCAGCTTCTGTTGCCTCTGGCGCAGGCGACGCCGCTATGGCTCAACAAATGGCCATGCGGCAGTCTATTACTCCCGCTGCCACTTCGGGTGTGGTTACTAATCCTATTCTTGGTGGTGAACCTGTTGTTGGGGGTATTAGAAGTCTTCAGACAGAAATACTTCCGTATGGGGCAGAAAATATAGCCGCAGCTCAGCGGTTGAAAATATCCGCTATGCCTAACGTTTACGGACCGGCTCCCGTCGCTTCCGCCGTTGCTCCCGCTGCTTCTGTTGCCTCTGGCGCAGGCGACGCCGCTATAGCTCAACAAATGGCCCTGCAGCAATCTACTGCTCCCGTTGCCGCCGCTGTCCAGCCAACTCCCAGTATGATGGAAGCTATCCGTAGTGGTTCCGGTACTGTTACCGGCGGAGATGTTTTCTCTCAAATGGGCGGTGGTTTGAAAAGCATAACCTCGTCTGGTGGGGCTGCTGGTGATTTCCTCAAAGGGAATGTAAGCAATATAGCTATGGCTGCAACCCCTGCTCTTATGGCAGAAGGTGAACCAGATAAAGTTAAAGGAGATACCGCGCAATACTACTACCCTGAGTTTAGTTCTGGGCAGTTGTCTAAGCAGGAGATCGATGCCCAATATGCCGACAGGCCCGGTACTACGGCGGAGCGTTTATACCGACAAGTTAGATATGGCCCACGCCAGAGTCGTGAAGTTACCGCTGCTCAAGGTGGACGGATTCCCGGCTATCAATATGGCGGTATCCCCGAAATGGTACCCCGTGGGGTTGAAGGTCCGCAAGTAGAGAAACCTCAAGCTACTGAGGGTCAGCGCAGCATGGCAAGGATGCTGCCGACTGCATTAGGTTTGGCTGGAATGAACCCGCTAGGCGCTACGATTGCTGGGGTTGCGGCTACGTTAGGTATTGAGCGTAATAACCCAGCACTGGGTGGAAGTATTACCAACGGTATCCTCCCCGCACTGACGGGTGGGTACCAAGACCCAGCACCGGTAGTTGGTATGAACGACATGCGTGTAGTGTCCCCCGGTGGGCCCGGACAGGCTCCTGTAGTTACAAGTGATTCTACAAATGGTGGATATACCGCCGGTGTAGGTACTCAAGGCTCCGCTTCTTACTCTAATTATGGTGGTGAAGCCGATCTTGCTGCTGGCGGTGTTGCCTCTTTAAGTTACAAGCAAGGTGGCCTGAAGGAAGATTCGTTTATTATCCCCGCCGACGTGCTCGCAGCTTTAGGTAACGGCAGTAACGATGCTGGTCTGATGGCTCTGAATAAGATGCTCACCAAAGTCGGTGCCCCCCGTGCCGAGAAGATTGACGGTCCGGGCGATGGCAAGAGTGACTCTATCCCCACCTCTATTGAGGGTAGACAGCCAGCACGGGTAGCCAAGGACGAGGCTTATGTGCCTACCGAATCAGTTCGCCGACTGGGTGGCGGAGACGTTAAAAAGGGTGCTAAGAAGTTGTACGACTTGATGTCCCGTGTCCGTAGAGCTGCTCATGGTACGGATAAGCAACAGCGCACTGTCAACCCTGACAGGATGGTACGTGCCTAATGGAAATGTCTCTCGTCTACCCCGGGCAGGTCAGCTACGTGCTCCCTGCCCTTTTACCCTATCTACAGAAGTCAGAAGAGTGGACTCGTGGCAGGGCAAAGGTGGACGACATAATTCGGTTCATACTAAATGGCCAAATGTATTTGTTTGTTGCACACGAAGGCAATACAATCTATGGGCACGTTATAGTAGAAGTAAAACAATATCCGCAGTGCAAAATGCTGACAGTTCAGTATTGTGCGGGCGAACCTAACCACATGGAACATGTGGAAGATGAGATGTTTGGGGTATTAGAGCGCTTTGCCAAGGATGCAAGTTGTTCTGGTATCGAATTCGTCGGACGCCCGGGTTGGCGAATGACTGCTAAGAAACACGGTTTTGAGGTACAAGAAGTTGTGTACCAGAAATTCTTAGGGGAATAGTTATGTCTAGTGGTGGTGGTGGTTCTTCGCAAACAAGTCAAACACAAACGGTAGAGTTACCAGCGTGGGCTAGGGAGTACGCTAAGGAAACCCTAGCTAAAACGGCTGCTATTACGGACGAACCGTACAAGCCCTATGAAGGCGAGCGTATCGCTGAGTTTACTCCTACGCAGACGCAGACCCAAGAAAAAATAATGGGTATGGATGTAGCGCCTCAAATGGAGATGGCTACTGGAATAACTGGTGCGGGAGGTTTGGCTTCTCTTGGCGCTGGTGCTCAGTATGGCCAAATGGCTACTGATCCGGGCTCTATGCAGGCGTACATGTCCCCATACATGCAAAACGTTGTTGATATTCAGCAGCGCGAAGCAATGCGTCAAGCTGGTATTGCAGGTACTCAACGAGGTGCACAGGCAGTAAAGTCAGGTGCTTTTGGCGGCTCTCGCCAAGCCATTATGGAGGCCGAAGCAGGTCGCAACCTGCAACAACAGTTGGGTGATATTCAAGGCCGTGGTCTACAGTCTGCGTTTGAACAAGCCCGTCAAGCTCAACAATTTCAAGCGGACCTCGGTCTTCGTGGTGCAGGCCAAGGAATTCAAGCTGGTCAAATGCTCGGACAACTTGGTGCTACGCAGTTTGGGCAAGAGAAGGACATTCTGCAAGCCCAGATGGGTGTTGGCGAGCAGCAGCGTGCTATGGATCAATCCAAGCTCGACCTTGGTTACCAAGACTTTTTGCGTCAACAACAGTATCCGTATCAGCAGCTTGGCTTCATGGCTGACATGGTTCGCGGTATCCCAGTCGGTCAGACTGCTACAAGTATTTATTCTCAGCCCGGCCCTAACCCACTGTCTCAAATGGCTGGTCTTGCCGGTACAGCGTACTACGGCTCTAAGATTTTTGGTGCTGCCGAAGGCGGTTCAGTTCCAAGTTTTGCTTCAGGTACGGGCATCTCCGGTTTAAATCCTGCTCAACGTGCTAAAACACTTGAAGGTTACGACAACAAGCAACTACAGGGTTTGATGGGTCTTACGGACATTTCTAAGCTCGCCAAACTCCAAGTAGAAGAACAACTACAGAAAAACGCGCAACTTAATCGAGCTGCTCAAATGGCGCAAGCCGGACAACAGCCGCAGCCACAGACTACCGTAGCGCAAGAAGCCCTGATGGAGATGGGCCTCGGTGGCTTAGATGTACCCGAAGATATGGTTTCTGCCGCAGGTGGTGGGATTATTGGGTACTCAGAAGGCACTCCTCCCGAAGGTGTTCAAGGTGATCCCCGTAAGCGCCGAGAAGGTGAGAGTTTTGCTGACTATCGTGCCCGCATGTTTGAGCTTGAGTTGCAACTAAGTAAAGAGCGCGAAGCTAAAAAAGAATCTGAGCGTGAAGCAGAACGTCAGCGCCTTTTGCAAGCGCGGGGGGAAGAAAATATGATCCCACCTAGCCCGTTTTTTAATCGTGAGCCCCTGCAAACCCCCTACGATAGGCCCTCACCGCAAGCTGCTTCAGCGGCTCAACAAAGTGCTTCGCAAGCTCCCGATGATAAAAGACCCGTTTTAGCTTCTATACCGGAAAGCGGTACTGTATTGACTGACGCGCAACGCAAAGAACTAAAAAATAGCGAAAACGTCAGATACGTTCCACCTCAGACACTTACGCAAGAAGATATGGACGAAGCCGCTTTGAAAAGAGCGGAGGTAGATGGTAAGGCACCGGGGGTAGACTACGGTCGCCCAGCTTACACACCGGGCGCTGCTCCTGCGTTTGTTTCTCCTTACACCGCTGAAGGATACATGAGCATGCTGGAAAAGGCTCAGGCCCCCGGCAGAGAGACAACAATGCAAGGCTTGGCAGCACTAGAAACTGCTGGTACAAGCCTTGTAGCGGCAGAGAGAAAATCAAGGGATCAGCTTGAAAAGGATATAACAGCGGCTGGTGAGTATGGAGTAGAGAAAGAGAAACGTGCTAAAGAACGCCTAGAAGGCATGGGTAAAAAACGAGACGATGCAAAACTCTCATTTATCCGTGACGTTAGCGTTACGCTTCTCACTTCGCCGACTAGCAACTTCCTGAGCGATTTGGGTGTAGCTGTTGGTAAGGGCGGTAAAGCGTACGACGCAAAAATTGAACAGATTGATATTGCCAAAGAGAAGCTGCAGGACTCTATTGATACCATCATGGATCAGCGCCGTGGTGATAAGATTGCTAACGCTAAAGACAGACGTGCGGCTGATGCTGCTCTGTCTAAAGCCGAATTCGAGTTAGCTAAAGCGCTTGCTGGTACGAAGACAGCACAGGGCAAAATGGATATGGAAGATGCTAGGGCGGCGGTTAACACGGCTACATCTACCGCTATGACCATTGCCACACGTCAACATGCCACTGCGTTGTCTACATACGAGCAACAGCAAGCCGCTGCGCGAGAGGCTGCAAAACCAGAAAGCCGCGATGCAATGCAGGCTCGTATTACTACCATGCTGGCTAGCTCTGATCCGGCTGTTCGGGCACAAGGTCGTAGACTGCGAGATGAGGCTGCTGAAGTAACCGAAGCATTCACCTACAAAACACCTCCGGGCCAAATTACTCCAGCAGTTGATTTCGCCGCTCGCCAAGACATAGTTGAACAGGTATATAAGGAAGCGCAGGAACGCGCTAGCAAATTTAGTATGTCGCTGGAAAAACTTAACCCGACAGATAGAGCCGCTGCAATACAAGATGAAATTGATAAGCGGTACGGAGCTCTAATGAGGGGTCGTAACGTTCCTACAGGTGCTCCTACTGGCGGCGGTGCTGGTGGAGCCCCTACAGGTGGACAGGGAGGTATGTCCTACAAAGATGCCATGAAGCAATAACAAGGATAAATAATGCCCTACTCTTTGACTACTCCTAGCGGGCAGGTTATCAACGACATCCCTGATGATGTACCACAGGCAGAGGCTTTACGTCAGTTGCAAATGCGTCGGCCAGAGTTGTTCTCTAAGCCGACCTCACCGTATTCCATAACTACCCCAAGTGGTCAAGTCATCAACGACATCCCTGCGGATGTACCCAGAGAGCAGGCGCTTGAAAACCTAAAACGCGCTCAGCCTAATTTGTTTGTAACACAGCCCGCTGCTAAACCGGGCGAAGAAGCGCTACCCTCACAAGAGCAAGCCGACAACCAAACTTTTTGGCGGTCTGTAGCAGACGTACCGTTGCAGTTCCAGCGTGGCGCGTTGATGATTGCAAAAGCTGGTGTCGATATGTTCGGCGCTGGTAGCGAAGCGGCGCAGGCTCTTGAGAAAGCGGATACTCACTTAGCTGGTTTACTAAGCGCTCAAGCTAAACGCGATGCGGCTGAAGTCAGTCGTATTTGGGAAGACGCTAAAGACAAGGGTATAGGCGATCAAGTACTGGCGGGTCTTGAAGCTCTTGCCGTAGCCCCCATAGATTTGATTTCTCAAGCTCTTGGTACTGCGGTACCAACTTTGGCTGCTGGCGCTCTTACTATAGCCACAGGCGGTGGCGCTTTGGCTGCTGGTGTTACGGCTGGTACTGTTGGTCTTGGTACCGGTATGGGCTTGATTAAAGGTGAGGTGTATGACGCAGTTAAGGGGGCGCTGAAGCAAAAGAACGTACCCGAAGAAGAAGCTGCTGCAAGAGCCGAAGCCGCTCAAAGCTATGCCGGTGAAAACTTAGACTTGATTATTGCTGGTGGCGGTATTAACGCGCTTGCCGAAATTACAGGTCTGGGTAAATCGTTTTTCCGTAGCAGGATTAACGCCACTTTAAAGAAGAGCTTAGGTAAAGAAGCCGCCGAGAGAGCTACAGCCGAAGCTGCTAAAGAAGAAGTTGCAAAAACAGCCGCACGGACTATGCCGGGGCAGGCAGCACTAACTGCAGGGGCAGAAGCTCTTGGCGAAGGCGCACAAGGTGGGTATGAACAGCTAGCTCAGAACATTGCACTGCAGCGCGAAGGGTTTGATGTACCTACTATGCGAGGCGTAGTGACTTCTGGTGTGCTGGAAGCTGGCGCAGGTGCCCCCCTTGGTGCAGGTGCAGGTGCCCTTGAAGTTAGACAGGCTCGGCAGACTCTCCGAGCAATGGAAGATGCGGACATTCTTAAAGAAGACATGGCTCGCGCACAAGCTGAGCTTAAGGAGCGCACTCGGTTAGCTGAACTAGACAGCATCATTACCGGTAATCCAGTAATTGCTACTGATGAACAAGGCGAAACCGTCCGTGACGAAAACGGCGTACCGGTAGTTTCAGAGGGGACTTTTGGTCGGGAACTAACAGAAGAAGAGCAAGCCGAGTACGACGAATTACAGGCTAAATTAAGACCTACAACCCCCGTTCCTGCAACGCCAGAAGAGCGAGAGGCCGCTGTTGAAGCTGAGTTCAATAGGCTTTTAAAGTTGGGATACGACGAAAAAGATGCCCAAGCACAGGCCCAAGCCAATATTGAGTACCAAGTCGCTGAAGACGAAGATGTTCGCCAAAAAGAAAAAGCCCGTGTTGATGCCCGTAATCAATTTGCCGTTTTTTACGACGAATATTTAGGCGCTGGCTATTCAGAAGAAGAAGCTACGCTACGAGCCTTAGATGATCTAAATGACCAACTAGAAGCCGCAGAGCGTGAAGCGCAACGTGAAACAGAAACCCCCGCTGCGGATGTTACGGGTATGGGGGTAGCTCCAGAAGTTACTGCTGGGCAAGAAGCCGCTGATGTAATTGATTTAGGCGCTCCAGTGGACTTGACAGCTAACATGCCAGAAGTAGCATTAGGGCAGTTTAGTCCGGGGTCTACAGCTACCACCACTATTGAGCGCGATGGTAAAACCACTACGACCACAATCCCTGCCAGAGCTGCACCAACTGATGTAAGCAACACAGAACTCACACGGCTTATTGAGCGTCGGATGGACGAGCTAGACGCGGCTGGTGATGGTACGGCAGAAGCTGCTGTTATTCAAAATGAAATCAATGAACTACAAGCAGAGCAACGGCGTCGCAGAGCGGGACAGTCGCTAACAGAAAAAACCAGTAAGTCCCAGCGTGATCTGTTTGAAGACGCAGGTAAAAGTGAAAGTGAAGGTGAACCGCAACCCACCGCAAAACTATCACGTACCATAGAGGACATCATTAATGATCTTAGTCCTGAAGCACGAGCTAAATACGACGCTGCTGCTGCAGAAGCCGAAAGACAACGTGCTAAACGTAAGGGTCGTCGTGGTAGACCACCGCTTACCGAAGAAGGCACACCAGAACGCGCCGAACAAAAGAAAGCACGAAAGAAAGTTGTTTCGGATAACACCTACTATACCAGAGTCGTTAAGGAGTTTAGGGAGCGGTTTACCAAACTTTATAGAGACGACGGTGGTCGAGAAGACGCACTAGCCGCTACGCTAGAATCTGGCAGTAGCAAAGCTAGCGCTGCAGTAGGCAACTATATAGAGAAGTTAAAGGGGCAAGAAGAAAAATTAATAGCCGAAATGTTATTTATGTACGAAGGGATGCCCAATAACATTCATCGTCGGCGTTTGGGGCAGCTCTTATATGCTATTGATCCAAAAACCGGATTTAGGGATAAACCCAATCCAATAATTAGCGCAGACGTGTTCGAGAGAGCTAAACGTGCGTTTAAAGCGATGAGGGAAGAAGCTCGTCAAGCGGCGGCTGAAAAGCGAACAAACGCTATCCTTAGTAAAGCTAAGAGTGACGCTAAAAAAGAAGCTGCGGGTAGAGATCGACGCATAGCTACTGTTAACGGTAAGTTTAATAACGCCACTACAGTTAAAGAAGCACTTAAGATTGTTGCGGATACAGCCCCTACTCCGCTCATGAGGTTGATTGCAAAGCGTATCTCCAACGCTGTCGGCAATGCCAGATTTGTTGTTGTAGAAAAAGGCGACCCTGCAGCAGATAAATTTGCTGGTAAGAACGCGGACGCTATAGGGATCACAGAAACAAAAATACTAGATGACGGCAAAATTAGTGCTGTAACTTATGTACGCGGTTCTAGTTGGGGGGACGCCCTACAAGGTATTAACGCCATAACTGTCTTGCATGAGGCTTTGCATGCGGCATTAGATCGCAAAATTTTAGTTGTGCAAGCTGGCGATGCGCTTGGCATACTAGCATCCAAAGCGGAAAGGGATTTCTACGCCGACATACAGGCCCTACAGCGTGCGGCTGCAGTTGAATTTGCGGTTTCAGCCAAGTTTGGTACTGGAGACAAAGTTTTAACCGCAGCGGTAGCTGACATAGTAGACAGCTCTGGGGGAGATGTATTTAACCCTAACAAGCCTGAAGAGTTTATTGCGTATGCACTAAGCGAACCAGTATTTGAAACCTTCTTAAACAGCTTTACACCTGACCGTTCAAATCTTACCGCTTATGGCAAGTTTGTTGAGTTGGTGCGTGAGTTGTTTAAGTTTACAAAAAATCAAGTCACTGCTCTGACAGAATTGGTTTCTGCTATAGACGCTGGTATCAGTACTCGGTCTTCTAGGAAGGTTATACAGGCTGCAATAGCAGCCGAAATGTCTTCAAACGCTAATAAGCGGGAGAGAAAAACTAGAAACGACATGAAGAATCTTGCCAAGGAGCAAGATAGTGTGGCTAAAGGCTACGAGGAAAGCGAAGACTCAGGCAAAGTAAAGGACAGCATTTTAGGTAGTGTAGATTTACGCAGCAGTGGTGCCGCCGTTGAGAGTTTAAAGACTGTGTTTACCACAGCGACCAACAAAGGTAGAAGAAATTTAGCCAAGGTTCTTACTTTACCTCTATTGGCTGAGATAGCTGAACGCATGGGGCTTAAGTCTGTTGCAGACGGCGCGGCTACAGTTGGTAAGATGAACTCTATGGCTGACAACATTTTGTTGGGCGCTCAGGAAACTCTGGACAACACGTTTAGAACTTTCCAAGGCAGACCAAAGGCTATGTCTGCGTTTACTCGGTTAGCACTGCAATCAACCCTGTTGAATATAGACCCGTCTACAAACTTTTCTAGCCCACAACTTAACAAGTTGTACGCTGCGCTGGACGAAAAAGGTAAACGCGAATACATCCGCATGCGGGATTATTTCCAAGGCATGACCCAGATGTACACCCGCTTCTTGGATGATCGCGTCAATAATTTAGGTCTTTCAGCCAAAGAGGAAGCGAACGTTCTGGAAAAGATAAAGGCGATGTACGAGACGGGGGCCAAGATTTATCCGTTCTTCCCCCTGAAACGTTTTGGTGATTACTGGATTCGGATCGGCACAGGAAAGGACCGGAAGTTCTTTACGTTTGAGTCGGAGTTTGCCCGTGACCAAGCTGTAAAGAAGTTTGCAAAAGCGCGTAACATGACCGTAGATGCTTTCCTCGACCAGAAAGAGGGGACTAAATCGTACGCAAAAATTGGTAACAAGATAAATGGTTTACGCGGCGAGTTGTTTAGCGACAATATGGCCAAAACATTGCAGGATATATTCAACGCCATAGATGCAATGGACTCAGCCGATGCCGACGCTAAAGAGAAATTAAAAGATGACGTTTATCAAACGTACTTAGCAACGTTACCTGACCAGAGTATTCGTAAACAGTTCCTGCACCGCGAAGGTATTACCGGCTATTCAACAGACTTCTTACGTAGTTTTGTGGAAGCTGCAACGCACAACGCTTTCCAACTGTCACGTATCAAGTATGGCCCAGAACTGCGCCGCGCTGCTTCGGCTGGTATGAAAGCCGCTGGGAACGACATCGCGCTGCAAGTACTGGCTGAAGAGTTTGACAACCGCACCGACTACAACCTGAATACGTTTAACGAAAGCCCCGAGCAGAAGTTCTTACGGCAGACAGTTTCGTTTTTGAACCAGAGCTCGTTCATCTACTACTTGAGCGCGATTGCCTCCCCAATGCTGCAGATGTTCCAGCTTGGCATTACCGGCTTTAATACGCTGGGCGCTAACTATGGGTTTACTAACGCGACGGCTGAAATATCTAAACTGGCAAAGGTTTGGAATCAATATAGCGTGTTTAAGAAGAACGACGACGGCTCCGTTACCATAACCGCGCCTAGCCTCGCACGTAGCAAAGCGGTTCAAATAAACGACCGTGAGCGCAACGCTATGGAAAAGCTGCTTCGCCATGACGTGGTTAGAGTTACGTTAGCCGCAGAAATAACTGAACTTAGTAAAGTACCGTTGAAGTCTTTAGAAGGCTCGTTCTCCCAGTCGGCTAAACAAATTGTTCAGATTCCGGGCAAGATGATGCAGGCAACGGAGCAGCTAGCTCGTGAAATGTTGGCGCTCACTGCTTATCGTTTGGCGTACAAAAAGCACGGTAATCACGAAGCTGCTGTTGAAGAAGCGGCGTTCCATGTATCCGACGCTATGGGTAACTACGCCGCGTATGCCCGCCCACCCTTTATGCGCGGTCCGTTGGGTGGCTTGATGTTCCAGTTCATGATGTTCCCAGTGCAGATGACTGGCTGGTTCGTCAAAAACTTTGCTCGGTCTATCCCGTTCTTAAAAGCCAACAAAGAAGGCAAGATGCTTGCGTTCAAACTCTGGGCGTCGTCTATGGCTTCGCTGTGGATTGTTGCAGGTACTGCAGGTCTGCCGTTCGGTCTCGGCACCATGATGCTGGGTGTTTTGAACCAACTGTTTGATGAAGCCAAGGACGATGATGACTTCCCCGAAGAATACAAAGACATGGACTTTGACTTCTATGTCCGCAAGATTTGGCTACCTTCGCAGGTTGGGCACATAAAGATTAACGACGTGCCCTTGGACATGATTATTGACTACGGGCCTTTGTCTGCGCTTAGCGGTGTTGACTTCTCATCTCGTCTCAGTATGAACGGCATGTTTATACGGGAGAACAAAGCAGAAGCTACGCTAGAAGCTGAATGGCAGAACGCTTTGATTGATCGTATGGGCCCAGCGGTCAATATGATTACAAGTTTTGTTAAAGGCATTGATGCTTTACGTGTCGGCGACGTGCAGAAATTCGGGGAGAAGATAGCTCCCGCTGCCTTACGTGCCCCTATGTACGCAGAAAAGTACTCTAAGCAAGGCATTGTTGACTGGGAGGGTACCGTGCTTACTCCAGCCGACCAAGTGGAGCTTGGAAAACTTTTGGCTCAAGCGATTGGTTTCCGTCCGTTGGAGTTGACGGAGCAGGGATACAGAACTTTTACCCAGCGAGCTGTTGAGCAGGCTATCCAGTACGAGAAGAACCGTATTTACACTCGGTTGTACAGAGCGTATGTAGCCGACGACATGAAAGAGTTTAAGCGTCTTCTTGTTGAAGACGTAGAGAAGTTTAATCAGAAGCACAAGTTCTTCCGAATTAAGGACGAAGACATCGAGCGCTCTTTGGAAGGACGCTTTGAACAGCGGGCAATTAAACAAGAGACTGGTGGCTTCAATATGAACGAACGAAACGCCCCTTTGATTCTGCCTCTTATCCGCGAGAAATAAAAAAACCCCCGCATCGGCGGGGGCTAAGTTGCGGGAGGAGGTCGCAACAAGGAGACAAAAGACCAGCAACCGCGTTGCTAGTGCTTCAATTATAGTCTCACTCGCGCCATACACGTAACCCTTTTACACCGTCGTTTATGACGACTTTCGATACCACATTTAGCCCTAGTCTTTTTGCAACACGGGCTATTTGTTTTCGAGCGGCGGCATCATCTATGCAGGGTACAAAAAAAGATGTGCCTTTATGGAACTTGGCCCAGTTAATCCTGTACGTCACCGTCTCGATCTTCATCTTCCAGCGCCCCAATCTGCAAGTAATCCGATCCTGATGCGTCAAACAGCAGTGCACGTACTGGGGGTAGCACAACTTTCAACCCTTTAGCCATGCGTTTGTTGACTGCTTCTTTGAACACCCCAATCTTGCCCAGCTCCCTGAGTGAGTCTTTGTAGTTGATTTGGAACTTGACGCAGTACTCTTTGTAGTGCTTCGCTGATATGTACAAGTGCTTGGTATCCGGCTCATACCGCACCACAAGTTCACCCCTTGGCTCCATAGTCGGCATCGCAGGCATGTTACTCCGTGCATCAGCTTCGTCGTTCACTACCAAAGAGTTGTTGATGTAGTTGCCCATGAACTCACCCAACACCGTCAGTGGGGATGCCTCTGGCGGTTTGATTTCTTCGCGCATACCAGACAACATGCCAAGCATCCAGTTGTAAATCCGGGCTATGTCCCAGTCTATCAACCCCAGCTTCTTAGCGATCAGCGCCCCTGCAATGTTGCAAGCGCATACTGCCGACCAGAACCGCTCACGGGATGTGAACTTCACTTCTCTGTCGATACGGGCTTGAACATTACGTAGCAACTCAATACATGACTCAAGATTGTCCACCAAGTATTTAGCGTAGATGTCACCCGCATGCCCGTAGTTCTCGAATAGCTGGTGGTCAAACATGCTCTTGCCGGTAGCCAAGTCGATGACGGCGCTAGGCTTGATTTCGTACTCCAACAACCGCATGGACTCACCGTCTGGCGTATCCTTCAGGGCACCCAGCTTTTGGTAAAAGCTAGCGTTAGCCGACGCCAAAGTAGTTGCGTTCCATGTTGTATTGTTGATCCGCATCTCATTGGACTGCGCCTTCATACGGTTCTTGCCACGTCCCTGCGACAGGCTGTAAGCCAAGTCAGAGAACTCCATAGCCGACGTGTTTGTAATTTCGTCTACGGTGTTAGGCAGATTGTTGAGTACGCCGAGCCTGTGGATTTTTGATGCGGGCGTGTCTTTCCAGATTGACGCCAGCTTCTTCGGATTGCCCCAAATGCTGTTGCACATGTACAGCGTGGTTGATTTACCTGACCCTGATGACTTGTGGATGACGTTGATAATCGCACCACTCATACCA
>Ga0222714_10001077_pt1 | contig 30879 bp, 32 predicted proteins | sample C33_3DmetaG_FD_165048 | JGI IMG/M metagenome (GOLD analysis project Ga0222714, IMG submission 165048) | Estuarine water microbial communities from San Francisco Bay, California, United States - C33_3D | ecosystem: Environmental > Aquatic > Marine > Unclassified | place: USA: California... | reverse complement strand
CGATTGACGACGTTGAGTATGACATTAACGAGATGACGGAACAGCAGCAGATGCTGCTCAACCACGTTGCCGATCTTGACCGAAAACTAGGTGCTGCCCGGTTTAACGTCGATCAGCTAGAAGTGGGGCGTCGTGCGTTCTTTGACATGCTCAAGGCGTCGTTGTCTAACGAAAACAATTCTTAACTACAGCGAACCAATGCGATGCCTTTTACAAAATTGCAGTTTCGCCCCGGTTTAAACAGGGACGCCACATCGTATTCTAACGAAGGTGGTTGGTTTGATTGCGATAAGGTAAGGTTTCGTTTTGGTTTTCCTGAGAAAATAGGTGGCTGGGAAAAAACATCCTCCACTTATTTTCTTGGGACGTGTCGCGCCTTACACCCGTGGGTAGCTTTGGCTGGCGAACAGTACTTAGGTGTTGGCACAAATTTAAAATATTATATTAATGAAGGTGGTGGTTATAGCGATATCACCCCTATACGCTTAACGACAGCTGCAGGAGACGTAACTTTTGCCGCTTCTGCCAACACTTTAAATGGCAATATAACTGATACAGCCACAACAATTGTTTTAACCAGCGCATCAGGTTTTCCAGATTTTGGCGTTATTAAAATTAACAATGAAATCATTCAGTTCAATGCTGTTAGTGGGAACAGTTTAACAGATTGTATTCGTGGATTTGATGGAACAACTGCATCATCACACACCTCTGGCGATGCGGTAAACTGTTCAACCGTTATCGTTACAGATGTTGATCACGGGGCTCTTGAAAACGATTTTGTTACATACTCAGGCGCTGTAACATTAGGTGATGCTGCTACTGCAGATATTTTAAATCAAGAATATCAAATCTTTTATGTTGTTAATTCTGATAGTTATTTAATTAATTTAAGAAGCGTAGAAAGCATATCGTCAATAACCACAACAAGCGGCATTGATTTTACTTATGAGTTTGCCACAGCTTCTGATGTTGGCAATGGTGGCGCTAGTGTTGTTGGTGCATATCAAGCAAACACTGGACTTGATACAACAGTCACGGGCACTGGCTGGGGCGCTGGATCATGGGCTCGTGGAACATGGGGTTCTGCCTCTTCTCTTGCTGCTGCTGGAGCAACGCTTCGCATTTGGTCTCACGACAACTTTGGAGAAGACCTACTTATAAACATTCGTGATAACGGTATTTACTATTGGGACAAGGGTACTGGAACAACGGCAAGAGCGGTTGAGTTAAGCTCTTTATCTGGCGCATACAAAACTCCGACTATCGCTAAAAAAATATTAGTATCAAACACCAACAGACACATTATTGCTTTTGGTTGTGACAGTGAGTCTGACCCCGGAGTTCAAGATCCGTTGCTTATTAGATTTAGTAGTCAAGAAAGCTTGACGGATTGGGGTGCAACAATCTCAAACACGGCTGGTGATTTAAGGGTTGGTACAGGCTCGGAAATCATTACAGCTATGGAAACAAGGCAACAGCTTCTTGTGTTCACAAATGTATCGTTACATGCAATGCAATATCTTGGGCCGCCTTTTACATTTGGTATAGATCTTGTTTCACAAAATATAACAATAGCAAGCCCACTATCTGCTATTGCTATTGAAGATAACATCTACTGGATGGGCAATAACGAGTTTTATACATACAGTGGTCATGTTCAAAGATTGCCGTGCCCAATTCGGGATTATGTGTTTTCAAATATAAACACAACTCAGTCTCAAAAAATTACAGCAGCTGCAAACACTGCCTTTTCTGAGGTTTGGTGGTTTTATCCATCTTTAAATAGTGATGAGTGTGATAGTTACGTTGCTTATAATTATTCTCAAGACATATGGTTCTATGGAACTTTAAATAGAACGGCTTGGGTTGATCGTGGTGTGGAACAATATCCAATTGCCGCAAGCACAGACAAATCACTTTATTATCAAGAGTTTGGTTTTGATGATGGAAGTCAAAACCCAAAAACCGCTGTCTCTTCTTTTATTGAAAGCAGTCAGATGTCACTTGGTAGTGGAGATAACTTTGTTTTCGTAAGCAGAGTGATTCCAGATTTAACCTTTAGGAACTCAACAAACCCTTCTCCATCTGTAACCTTTACCGTAAAGACCAGAAATTTTCCGGGCGGCAACTACTTGCAATCCGACGATGACCCCGTAGCAAAAACAGCTTCATCTCCAGTGGAACAATTTACAAACGAACTTTTTATGAGACTGCGTGGCCGTAGTTTTGCTTTCAGACTTGACTCCTCAGAAACTGGAGTTGGCTGGAGGCTTGGCACACCTCGCGTTGAACTTAGACAAGATGGGCGAAGATAATGAGCAGAAATCTTACGCTTCCATTTTTTCCGGTTCCACCAAATGAATATAATCAAACCTATTTTTCTGAGGTTATAAGGGCATATTCTGTTTATCTTGCTGGTATACAGAACCCCGGAGAAGGCAGGAATACATTTACTGTCTTTACCAACCTTCAGCAAAATGATTATCAACTTGAAGAGGGGGCGACGTTTCAGGTTGAAGGTGCGTTGAGAGTTGTGGTTTCAAACAAGCCACATCCTGCTGGCGTTTCTGGTACAGGGGCCGTAGGTTCCGTTTCTGTTAGTACACCGTAGTGATTAATGGAGTGTTAAGGTGACCATTGAGCCAGCCATTATTTGGAATATTGTTATAACGCTGATTATAGTTCCGGCTGGCTGGTACATCGCCAACATGGCGAAAGAAGTGCAGCGTATCCAGATTTTGTTAAACATGACCCGTGAAGACTACATGAAACGCTCTGAACACTCAGAAGAGACTGACAGAGTTTTGGAACACTTGCGGCGCTTGGAAGATAAGGTTGATCGCCTTATTGAAAAGAAATGACGTGGTTTGATCGCATAATCATTGCGCTGTCTGTTTGCGTTTTAGTTGTAGTGGTTTTGTCTTTCAATGCTATGGGTCAGGAAACTATTTATACAGACAGCACAACAAGAAGCACCGTCACGACTAACGGCAGCATGAAGACAACGGTTAAGTCGCCACCGCCTAGTGCTATAGCCCCACAATTTAGCAGCGGATCAAGCTCTGACCTTTGCACCGTTGGTGTTGCTGGAGCAGTTCAAACTCAAATTTTAGGTATCTCTATGGGTCAGACTGTACGGGATATGAACTGCGAAAAGTTAAAGAACGCTAAAACGCTGTATGATATGGGCATGAAGGTCGCTGCCGTTTCAGTCATGTGTCAGGACAAACGTGTATTTGACGCTATGATGGATGCTGGTACTCCTTGTCCTTACGATGGCTTGATTGGTTCTGAAGCAAAAGCTGCGTGGGAATCTGATCCGGGCAAAAAACCCGGCACAGAAACTAAGGAGGTGATAGGTGAGGGCACAAAGACGCTTATTGGCGCTGGCAGTGTTCTTGGCCTCTTGGCCCTACTACTGCTTATCTGACGGTTATACCTACGGGAGCACAGGTAACGCTGCTGCTAACGGCATGTCTTGGGGCATGACAACAGAAACGCTTGGCGTTCCTGCGATACAAGGCATGGAGATAAATGGCGTTCTGTATAGATATAGGACAGTCAAAGAAACCAGTGACAATTTTAAAGTCACCATCAGCAATAAAGATACCCAAGGTGGCTACATATTCAGGGAGACTGATGACTGGTCCGGTGTACCTAGCAATCGGATAACCAAATTCATTCCTGTTGAGCTTTCACCGATAGCAAGATGGGGTGATGGAGCTATCACAACGGAAGGTGCGGGACGGGTTGAAGACCCATTCGTGGTTTATACGTTCAGGTTTGAGGAGTGTGTCAACCCAGAAATTACGCCCGGATGCCCCGGTTATGTGGACCCTAAACTTTATCAGGCCGATATTCCACAGATTGAAATATATAACACGTTAGAAGATGAGAGTGTAACAAACGCGCTGGACCCAACTAATCCAGATTTGTATGAAGATGACAAAGAAGAGTCGGTAAAAGATGACGAAGAAAAAGAAAAAGATGACGATATGGAAAAGGCTCTTTCCGTTTCTCAGAACGCTATCACTTTAGCAAATACAATATCGCAAGAAACTCTTGTAAATGCGATGAACGCAAACGTAAACATAACATCATATTATGATGCGCGGATTGATGGTCGTGCGTATAAAGAAACACAACAACTTGTAGATAATCAAATACCAGAAAACGGCATAGGGTTGCGGAACGGTTTAGCTCAACAATTGTTGCACAACCAAATGGTCGATATGCAATACAAGTAGGAGATTTGTAATGCGAATAATAATAATGGCATTGCTTGCTTTAATCGTTACAGCTGCGGCCCTTGCTGAAACCATTATTGAAGGTAATGTTTCGTCAAAATGTATCATTAACACTGACACTCAAGGTGTGTACGGGAACCCCACCCCAGACAAACTAAGTACAGCTTCGGCTGATGGTGGGGTGTTGCCTGTTATTCGATATGACGTTTCTATTGCAGACTACTACATAGCTAAGATAACGACGCCATCTAGCTTTTCTACAAGCCCATCGCTGTCTGACACGGTTAGCTGGTCTGGGTCCACATCGGTTTCAAACACATCAGACGCAGGAATGTCTGGATATGAGACCGATAAGATTACTTACGATAACACGACAGAGTTTGACCTCATAATAGCAGGTACAACTTGGTTTGAAGTATCTTCCACGGCTGAATATGGGTACGGGAAGGCTTTTCCCGGCGGCGTTTATAGGGCAGTTGTTCAAGCGGAGTGTATCGCAAAGTGAGAACATTGGCGCTTACAGTAGGTTTTATAGTTTCGGCCACATCTGTTGCCGCACATGAGCTAACGCCCACATATCCAAAACTTTTGCCATCAATTGTTGATGGCTTGCTAAGCGCAAAGCTCAATATGTTTAATGCTAGAAAAGACGTTGACTATTACGAGGTAGGCGTTTTCACAGAAGATATGGTCCCTATTCCGTTTGCCACTGTAAATCAGATTATCAAAGTTCCGACTGGCACTAGCTATAACTTTGAAATCTTTATCAGAAAAAAAGACAAGAACGCTGCTGTATATGTTTGCACCATTTCTAAGCTGCGGTCAGACAAAGCTCAAAATGCAATCATATCATCTAAGGTCTGTTCAAAGTTTGACGGCAATTAAAATGAAGCGATGGGGGGTGTTGATGGTGTTTATTACTTGCCCAGCCTACGCTGATTCATCTTCTATGGCTTTACAGCTTCCCAGCCCACAAGGAAACTATGCACAGGACGCTTTTCGTGCTGGGGACAAGGATTGTAAGAACGCAATTGGTGGAAGCATCAATTTTGAATTTGGCGTTTTAGGCGCAATCAACAATGTTGGTGGGTCTTACGATTACCAAAGTCAGAACTTTAAGGACCAATCAAAAGATGTTGGTGTCTTTGCTCGTATGGTAATACCACTTAACGGACCAAAAGAACGCATCAATTGCAATACGCTCTATCAGTTAGAGTTGCAGCAACGAAGGCTTGAGATTCAAAAATTACAAACAGAGATTCAACAGCTTAAAGCAATAACAAAAGAATTAAAGTTTGAGAAATAAGATGAGCGACTTAGGAGATGAGATTAAAAAGATTGAAGCCCTTGCGGATAAGAAGATGTCACTGGGTGGGTTTCGTTTTACGCCTACTCAGCTGGGCGTTAGTTTTGCTGCCATTACTTCTGTTGTCGGAGCTTTGTACGCGGGTTTTGTCATGTATCAAAAGATTGAGGAAGTGGCTGGATTAGACCTTGGTGCTTATGAGCAGAAGATGGAAGCGATGGATGCGAAAGTTCAGGAGTCATTAGACTACGCAAGAGACATCAAGAACGGTTTGCGAGATGATATTCTGCGAATAGAAAAACAGGCAGACCGTGTAGAAGATATAGTTCGTAACACTGAGGAAAAAGTGCGTGTGATGATTGATGACGCTGAAGGTCGTTTTGAGGTAAAGCGCGAGCAGCTTCGCACGTCTCAAACTGCCGACATGAAAGAGCTGGAGAACAGGCTTAACGTAAAATTACAGCGAGCATTAGATAACCCGTTAGCTAAGTAGGAGCGCAGACAGTGAGGATTATTTTAGCAAGCATAACCGCACTAATGCTGTCAGGCTGTTATCTAACCATGCCGTCTTTCTATGACGACAATGAATCCTTGTTGGCTGTTGATGTGAGAATGGCGGTTGCTAACCTTGACTGCGCTGGTGACGTGAGGCCTCAAGTTGTTTCTGTTGATCGATCTATTCAACGCTTGGCTTTGTATTCTGAATCAAAAGGCTCTGATGATGTTGGTGAGATGATTGGCTTAATGCGTAAGACAACAGAAGGGATGTTGCAAAAGGACGTCATCTCTCCAGCGTTTTGCGGCATTAAAAAGAAGGTTCTTGTTAAACAATCTGATGACGTGGCAATCGCAATCATGGAGAGATATTGATGGCGAGTTTAGAAAAGATTGAGGCGCTTGTCGCTGAGTCCAAGGCGCTATTTGATAGCGGTGAAATCACCCAAGAAGAATTTGCAGAAATCTTGGAGGACATCAAACGGACTGAGGCTGTCGAGGAAATGTCTGATGATGTAGTACTTAAATCACAAATCATTACTGTTTTGAGCATTGCAACATATTTAGCGTAAGGAGCTGTCATGTCAGAGATACTGGAAAAATATGATGAGAACGGCAACGGTAAGATTGACCCGCATGAATCAGTGCTGATTGAACTGGAAGACCGCCGCCGTCGCATGGAAGATGACGATGCCCAGCGCGACCAACAACGGAAAATGATTTGGTATGTGCTGTTCGGAATGTTGAGCTATCCACTCTTCGTATTGGGTTCGTCTGTTGCTGGCGTTGATAAAGCTGCGGAGCTTATAGCTTCAATGGCTACAATCTATTTCCCATCAACCAGCTTGCTTGTCGGTGCATTCTTTGGCGCTGAAGCCATAAAAAAGAATGCCAGCGTAGCTTCTGATAAGAAGGTTTAACAGTGTTTGGCTTTGGCGCAATCGTGCCGATGCTGTTGGTTCTGACAACTGTGGGTGGAGGTGTTTATTTTTACTACACTTCCACCCAAGCAACGATCCAGCAATTGCGTGAAAATAATTATGCACTTGAAGCAGCTAATAAAACCAATCAGGAAACCATCAGCCAAATGGAGCAAGCAGCAGAGATATCCAAAAAGCTGAATAAGGAGCTATCGGATAAATACAATCAATCAGAGTCACGGGTTAATTCATTAAGGGATAAACTGATCGATCACGATCTAACAAATCTTTCGATTAAGAAATCTGGGCTAATTGAGAAGCGAATTAACAATGGAACGAAAAAGGTTTTTGAGCATTTGGAGTCTATCACTGCTATTGAGCGGTTGCAGTCTCTGGTCGAAACCGGAGAAGGTAGTAGTGACGGAGACAAGGCTCAAAACAATTCAGATCGAAATTAAGGACCACCCTAAACCACTTTCGATGAAAGGTGTTTCTTGGTTTGTGGTGACTGAGGAAAATCTGGAAGAGTTTAAAGCTCGTTTTGTTAAAGAAACAGGCGGTCAATTTGTGTTCTATGCTATAGCGGTTGGTGATTATGAGCGCATGGCAATAAACCTTGCAGATATAACTCGCTACATTGAACAGCAGAAGCAATTGCTTGTTTATTATGAGACCGCAATCGAAGCTCAAACCAAAAAGCCAGAGGGAGAGAAAAAGTGAGAAAAGCAAAAGGTGTCGGTGTTGAAACTTGGAAGCCTATCAGACATAAACATGCTACAAGCATAGGACATGGTGTGCATTCAAGACCTAAGAACAAGCGTAAATCTTGGAAGCGCTATAGAGGACAAGGAAAGTAATATGGGTGATTTTAAATTAAGCGGTAACTCGCTACTCAAATTGAATGGTGTGCAGGATGAACTGCGCGAGGTGGTTGTTCGTGCTATTGAGTTAACCAAAGTAGATTTTGGTGTGATTGAAGGGCTGCGTACCGAGAAACGGCAAAGAGAACTTGTTGAGTCTGGCGCTTCACAGACCATGAGATCGCGCCATCTTACTGGTCATGCCGTGGATCTTATGGCGTATGTTGGGTCACGGGGCTCATGGGAGCTTAACCTGTATGATGACATTGCAGACGCAATGAAAGAAGCGGCAATCGAAAAGAACGTAGGCATTCAGTGGGGTGCAGCGTGGACAGTGCCTGACATACGGGAATGGGAAGGCACAATGGAAGAGGCGATGAACTCCTATATTGATACTCGACGCGCTGAAGGGCAAAGGCCTTTTATTGATGCGCCGCATTTTCAGTTAATATAGGTGGTGTGATGGAGGAAGAATGGGAGTTCTGGATCGAGCCAATCAACGGATGGAAGTATGGATTTCCCAAACGCATCCCATCACACATAAGCTTAGACAGGGTATATGACTGGTTACCAGACAACGGATTGGCCGTTGGTGAGATAGCAAACAACAAATTGTTTGACTACAAAATCTGGAGAAGGAAAGTACAATAACACTTGACCGTACAGTTAACAGTTTGAATTGATAACTTTGGTCAACAATGATAAAGTTCATTTGAACTTTTTAAGGAAGGTGGCATGTTTCCAGCACTATTACCCTTATTAGGTGGATTTGCGGGTTCATCCCTAGCAGCATCAGGCGCTTTAACGGGCATATCAGCTTTGACCGCTGGGGCTTTGGGGTCCGGGTTAGGATCGTTTATTGAAACCGGGGATCTAGGAGAGGGTATTAAGACTGGTCTTATGTCCTTTGCTGGTGGAAAGCTTGCGGGCAGCTTAATGGGTGCGGGAGCTGGCTCTGGTGCAGCAGAGGCCGCAAAGGCGCAGGCAGCTTCAAACGCTGCTTCTGGCACAGCAAGCGCCGCCTCTAGTGCACCATCAAACATTTCGCCAATAGATTTTTATAATCCACCAGCGCCACCTGTAACGCCATCTTTACCTCAATATACTCCTGATCTATCAGGATTTACTCTTGGCGCTGACAAGTCTCTTGTTCCTATGACACCAGACACAACAACCATGTTTGGTACTGCAAGCGATCCAAGCAAGATTGGGCTTCAGTTTGATACCCTTGCTGGCAAGCCAGACTCCTCCACCTTATCTAAATTAGGTAGGGCTGGCCTTGATTATGCTGGTTCAGCACAAGGTATTGGTTCAAGTCTTGGTACTTCTCTCGCCTACACTCCACCAAAGTACAAACCCAAACCACTGCCAGAGGTTCCAGAAGGAGGCCCAGATGACTCTGGTGTAACCTTCCCAACTGTAGGAACGCCGGGAACCCCTGAATATGACTACGGTTTTGGTACAAATTACGCTGGTGGCGGAAGTCTTTCTCGGTATGTAAGGCCATCAATGATGGGATACGGGCCAGTTTATCTTGCTGAAGGTGGCCTTGCGTCACTAGCTATGGATGATATGCCACCAGAAAACATGGCTGTGTCAGAAGATATGGCAGCTATGGATATGGTTGAAGAGCCAAGCGGGTCTCCCAATGACAAAGAAATCATTGTAGATGCTGTTAAGGCTATCAAGGATGGAACCGAGGACGAAGCAAGTCAGGTTGCTCTAGCTGTTTTCCTGCAGAAGTTTGGGGAAGATGCGCTGATGGATCTGGTTGATAGCGTTCAAAAGGGTGAGTTTGACAACATTGCAGAGATGGACGAGGGGCTTATCAAAGGTCCGGGCGATGCAATGGATGACTTGGTTCCAGCAAAGAACAAAGGTAACGGGGAAGACATTCTTCTTTCTGGAGAAGAGTTTATCGTCCCCGGTGATGTGGTTAGCGGGCTAGGTAACGGTTCGTCTGAAGCTGGCGCAGATGAATTATACGGCATGATGGACCGGGTGCGTGAAGCCCGTACAGGCACAACCAAACAGCCACCACAAATTTATGCGGGTGGAATGTTGCCAGCATGAAGCCAAAGGTAAACTTCTACTATGTACCATTAGAGGTAGTTGATCAGATTTGGGATAATATTTCTAAAATTCTTGAGAAATCAATTGCCACTTCCAAGGGCAAATTCTCTATGAATGACATCTACGATAGAGTAATGTCTAGAGAGTATGTGCTTTGGGTTTGTACTATTGATGATGAAATAGTAGCGGCTATAACAACAAGGCTTATTGCATATCCAAAAAAAATGTCTATGGCGATGGATTGGATTGGTGGAACTAAAATGAGTGAATGGCTGCCTCTGGCTCAAGAAACACTTGAGAAATATGCTAAGCACAACAATTGCTCACACCTTGAAGGATATGGTCGCAAGGCTTGGGGTAGGTGGCTGCAGAAGTATGGCTGGGAGCCAGACTATATTGCATATAGAATGGAGTTATAGAAATGGGCGGTGGTAAAGGCGGCGGCGGCAACCCTCCATCTCAGGTTGTCCAAACAGATCTACCTGCATATGCAGAACCATACTTCAAAGACATTTTGAATCGCGGAACTATAGAGTCAAAACGCGCTTATCAGCCATATCAAGCCGCTCGTATTGCTGGACTAAATGAGGACATTCTTGGATCAAGAGGTTTAATTAGACAGGTCGCAGCCACGGGCACGCCCGAAACAGATTATGCAACTCAATACACAAAAGCTCTTATGGGTGATGCTGTTGCTTTAGGTGGTCAATCTCCATATCAATTTTCTGGATCTTCATTTCAGCAAACTGGAGTAAGTCCATATTATGGATTTCAAGCTGCAAGAGTAAGTCCGTACTATGGCTTTCAAGCTTCGCGGTTTGACGATCAAAGCGGCCTGTACAGGGCTGCAGATGCTGGGCAGTTTGGTGGTTTTGAAGCGGGGGTTGCGTCTCCATATGCGTCTTTCCAAGCTGGACAAGCTCAAACTTACGATGATTTTTTGGCAGGCCAAGCAAAGGCTTACGAAGACTTTAAGCGTTCAGAATTTGAAGCTGGCAAGGCAACCGCTGGAGAACTTTCTGATGTTGAAAGAGCAACAGCACAAGGTCTTGAAAGTTATATGGACCCATACAATCAGCTTGTTACCGAACAACTGAAGAAGGGTGTTCGTGAAGAAGCTCAAAAAGCTGCTGCTGCTCGTGGAGCACAGGCTGTTTCTTCTGGGGCGTTCGGTGGATCTAGGCAAGCCGTCATGGAAGGCATTGCACAAAACGAATTGTTAGATCGCCTTGCTCAAATTGAAGCTGAACAAGGGTCTAAGGCGTTTCAAGAAGCCCGTGCTGCGTTTCAAGCTGATCGTGCAGCCCAGATGGATGTCGAGGCTCAACGACTTGCTGAGCAAGCAAGGGTTCAGGGTCTTAATATTGGAGAGCAATCTAGGGTTCAGCAAGCTATTGCTGCTGAAAACGCAAGAATACAAGAGGCGCAAGCTGCTGAGCTCGCTCGCGTTCAAGGTGTCGATATTGAAGAGGCTCGCAGAATCCAGCAAGCGCAAGCCGCAGAACAAGCTAGGGTTCAAGGTATTGATATCGAAGAAAACCGCAGGATTCAGGAGGCCCAAGCCGCTGAACTTGCAAGAACACAGGGCATCAATATTGAAGAGGCTCGTAGAGTTCAGCAGGATAGAGCAGCAGAGTTTGCTCGTACACAAGGCATAAACATCAACGAAGCAGCCCGCGTTCAACAGGCAATTGCTGAAGAAAGAGCCAGAATACAAAGCGCAAACGCAAGTGAGTTTGCTAGAATACAGCAATCTCAAGCCGCTGAGCTTGCAAGGGTACAGGGCATTAGCGTTGAAGAGGCCGCTCGTGTTCAACAGGCACAGGCTGCAGAGCTTGCTAGGGTACAAGGTATTTCTGTTGAGGAAGCGGCCCGTGTTCAGGCTGGGTATGCGGCAGAAAGAGCTAGAGTACAGGAAGCTCAAGCCGCTGAGAACTTACGTCAACGAGAGTTCCAGCGCAGCATGATGGAGTTTGGAGCCAACCAAGCACAACAACTTGCAAACCTTGAAGGCGCTGCTCGCTCTGGCGATATCCAAGCCGCCCAGTTACTTGAAGGTATTGGCGCTGCTCAAAGAGCAGACAGGCAAGCTGAGCTTGATATGGCATATCAGGACTTCTTGGAACAAAGAGGTTACGGCCAACAGCAACTTAACTTCCTGAATAGCCTTATGCGTGGTATTCCAGTTTCTCCACAGACGACGACATTCACGCCTTATAACCCAATTCAACAAGCGTTGGGTGCTGGTATATCAGGGTTAGCTCTCTATAGAGGTCTCCAAGGATGATGAACGTAATCGAGATACAAGATAAGCTGAAGAACTTCTCTCAAGATCAGCTTATCAATGAGATGCAAATGCCAAGTGGCAGTGTTCCTCAGTATCTCGTGCTGAGCGAAATCAATCGCCGCAAGCGTATGCAGGACAGCTATCAGCAAGAGCAGAATGCTCAGAAGGCTGATCAAACTGTAGCCCAAGAGAAGCTTGCTGCCGCTGGTGTACCTGAAGAGGGCATAGCCAGCTTGGCCGCAGCAATGTCTCCAAAGACAGACATGGCACAAAACACTGGGGCCACCCCACAACAAAGGATGCCAGCCCCTCAAGCACCGCCTCCTATGGCTGAAGCTATGCCACCACAGATGCCACCCCCACAAATGCCGCCACCGCAGATGATGCCGCCACAAGGCGCAGGCATTATGTCTATGGCTGCTGGTGGTCCTGTTCAGCGTATGCAGGTGGGGGGACGACCAACCTATGTTAGGCATAACGGCAGCATTTACGATGTTGCTTCAGACGGCGTAACCGTTACTCAGTTTGGGGAGCCCGTCCCTGAAGACATTGCTAGAGAAGTTCTTTCACAAAATTATGCAAACACACAACTCAACAGACGACTATCTAAAGATGCAATCAGGGCAAGCGATGAGGTTTTCGGTGGTTTGGGACGTTTTCTTTTCGGGAAGAGAACACCGACTCCGTCAGACTTGGGTGAGATGTCTCCTGCCTATAACGACACTTCGCTTGCAGCCCCACCTATTACAAATCCAATGGCAAATGACTACGGCATGATGTCTCCTGCCGCCAACGACACGCCTATTGCTGATGTTATAAATAAATCATCACCACCCATGAGCATGAGTCAGTATATGGGTCTTGCTTATCAAGACAAGCAACCAAAACCTGTAGATTTTGATGCAAGCGATAATAAACCGACAGAAATAGAAAGCTCACAAATTGAGGCAATTGTTGATTCGATAAATTCTCCCATGTCAAAAAACAATCCTTTGTTTATAAGGGGCTTGGCAGAGCAGTGGTATGGAAAAAACCCTAAAATAGATGCTGCACTTAAATCAGCTGGGTTTAACCCATCATCTCAATTAGTTAAAACTAAAAAAGACATAACGGGACCAGAAGGTGGAATCCTTAAAGCCGGGTCTGATTTGCCAGCAAGCGAAGCTGAGCGTTTAAATGTTCCTTTTGAGCCGTCTCCTTTTGTTTTAACTGGAAGCAACAAGCCAATAAATGAATTTTTACCTCCTGAATTTATTGAATACGAAACAATGGATACTGAAGGTGAATCTTCTATAGATAGAAACGGAATGTATCCCCCTTTAGTTGGTCCTGCTCGACCAGATCAACCAAGAAGGGAAGATCGAAAAGATCAGGCTAAGATATCTCCATCAACAGACTTCTCGTTTGGAGACCTTAGTTCTGTCCCAGAGCTAACGCTTCCAGAAATTCTTTCTGGCACTTCATCAGACGCAAAAGATGCTTCTACCGCTGCAACTGCAGAAGAAAAAAGCACTACAGAATATACTCCTCTTGAGTCTGAAATAATTGACATGCTGAAGAAGCGGGAAAAACGCGCCGACCAAGACAAGTGGATGGCTCTTGCTCAAGCTGGCTTGGCAATGATGGCGTCTAAACAGCCCACATTACTCGGTGCTGCTGGTGAGGCTGGTATGATTGGCATGCAGCAACTAAGCAAGTCTCGTGAAGCTTATGATGATGCCAAGCTTGCATTACTTGGATTGCGCCAGAAGATTGATGCTGCTCGTGAGACCAAAGCCACTGCAAGTAAAAAAGCAACTAGAGAGTATTATAACGATTTAATTGATGATACGAGGTCTCAACTAGATGACCTTCTTGATGACGCAAGAAGCTACAGAAAACTAGAAACAGATGCGATGGGTGAAGCTAAGCTTATAGATAAAACTCCTCCGGGCCTTCAAGCAAACATAGTGGCGTTGGAAAAAAGATTGCAACGGCTTATGGCGGCTAGGGGTGGAAGCAGCATGCCATCCTTTGATGCTACCAGACCAATTGCCAGAGCCGCTGGTCAGGAATATTCTTTTGGATCAATAGTTCCATCGGTTGCTTTACAACCACAATAATAAACATGGGGTAGTTTTATGGGCGTCATATCAGTCTCTGGTCCCCAATATGGACAGCTATACAACATCAATATAGCGGGAGATGCCCCAACCCCAGACGAACAGCAACGCATAAATCAATGGGTTGGTCAGCAAGAACAGCTTCTTTCGTCTCAAATACAAGAGAGATTTGGTGCGCCAGCAGCGCAAACCGAAGCTCCAGTAGCTGGTGAGCAAGGCGATGACTCAACCGCTATAGGTCGTGGCTTTCGTCGCGGCATTGAGAATGTACAGTCTCTGTTCGGTACGGCACTTGAAGAAGCTGGTAAGGGCGTTGGACTTAAAGGTCTTGAGACATATGGCCGTGAGCTAGAACAGGAATCAGAAGAAGACCTTCGTAAGTTAGACGCACTAGCAAGAACAACGCGCCGAGACGTTGAAGGCGTTGGGACTGGTCTTTCCTACGTTGGTGAGATTGCTGGTGAACAGGCTCCTATTTTAGGTGCGACGCTTACTGGAGCAGGAACTGGCGCAGCAATTGGTTCTATGTTTGGCCCTCTTGGCACTGCTGCTGGAGCGGTTATTGGTGGTGCAGCAGCATCCTTTCCTCTTTTATTTGGTGGCAATGTCCAACGACAAGAAGAGCAGGTTGCCGCTGGTGAGTTAGATAAAGTTGATATTGAAAGAGCATTGATAGCCGCTGGTGGTCAGGCTGCTATTGAGGGTATTGCTGGTAAAATACTGACCTTTATTCCATTAAAGCCGGGGGTTGGCAGTCTTTGGGCACGAGCCCGCAAGGGTGCTGTTGTCGGCGCTGGAACTGAAGCTCCTACGGAAGTAACACAGCAACTGATTGAACGAGCTCAAGCTGGGCTTCCAATTGATAACGATGAAGCTATCCAAGAGTACATAGATGCTGGTGTTGCCGCAGGTATTCTTGGTGGCGGCATAGGCACTGTTGGCGGTGGGTTTCGTAAAGATCAATCTAAGATTGAATTAGATCAAGATTTAGCTGAGAGAGACCCGGATCTAGCAGAAGCACCGCCACCGGGCACTCTCCTTCTAGAGGCTCCAGAGCCAGAGATAACCGTCGCTGCCGAGCAGGCGGTAGCTCCAGAACCAGCGGCCCTTCTTGAGAGAGGCGTTGATCCTTATGAAGCTGAAGGCTTCACCATTAATGAATATAACGCTGTATTAGAGCAGATCACCAATGATGGTGAGCTTTTGTTTCCAAAAGCACAAGCTTCCATCCGAGAGCGCACTGGAAGAAAGACTGTTCCGACACAAGTTATTCGCCAGATCGCCTCTGTTCTTGAGAGGGAAGGTAAAATCTCCAAGAGCAAACGTGCAAAGCTCGACAGGTATACCCCAACCCCGATTAATCAAAGAGCGCAGGAAGAGATCGACATCTTGCGCCGCGATACTAACAATACACTAGATGCAATTCGCAATATAACCAAAACACTGCCAAGGCTAGAGCTCGATCTTCGCTACGCCGAGCAGGTTGGTAAAGATACTTCTGGCAAAACAACCACCGCAGATGCCGCTAGAAAGAAGCTTCAGGACAAACAAGTTCTATTGAACAAATTGAACGAACGGCTGCAAAGAAACCAAGAAAGGCTTCGTTCAGTCAATCAAGACTTCAATGTCCCTGTCAGTGAAAAGATAGGTTTGCCAGCAACGAAAATCCGCCTGCAAGACTTTATTGAAGCTGACCGTTTGAGGCAGCAAGAAGAACTGCAAAGGGCCAGAGAAGCTGCTGATGCCCGTGCTGCCGCTGACGTAGTGCGTCAGAGAAAAGATGAGAAGGTTGAGGTAAGAACAGAAAGCTATACCGCTGAGCAAGGTAAGGTTCTTGAAGAACTTAAACGCAGGCTTCTTGGTCTTGGTTTAAAAGATGTTCGCTTGGAGGGCCGTGCTGCTGTTCGTGATGATGCTGGTAACATGGGTTACGAGGGCGCGTCTTACACATCTCCAGAAGGCGATCAGGTTATAGCTCTGTCTATGGGCATCTATCGCCCAGACCTAGATCAAGACGCATATGTAAAACGTCTTGGCGATGTTATGAACCATGAAACCATACACGCTGTTCGTAATCTAGGATTGTTTACAAAGAAAGAGCTTGAGCTTTTATCTAAGGCTGCGCGTAAAACTAAATATGTTAAGACCGCAGACGGTAAAACAGTAAAAAGAAACTACACTTATTTTGACAGGGCTCAGCGGATTAACCCAGAACTTTCTGTAAAGAAAGACAAGAGGGGTGTTCTTTCTGCTTTAGAAGAAGAAGCAATTGCGGAAATGTTCCGTGATTATACGGCTGGAAAACTGACTAAGATTGGTCAATCGCGTTCTTTGCTCAAAAGAATTGGAGATTTCTTCCGTTCGATAGTCGGAGCCCACGTTGATAACGGCTTCAACAGTGTCGATAAAATCTTTGGCGGCTTAAACGAGGGCGCTATTGGTACACGCCAGCGTCCAGATGTAGAGGTTCAAGCGGCAACAAAGGCGTCAAGGCTTCCAGCGGTAGAAGAAGAAATTGTACCGCTTCAAAACATTCGCATGCCTTTAGACGTGAGGATGCCTCCTGATCAAATCAGGGCTCAGCTTCAACGCATGACCAACCAGAACAGACCTCTGGTTAAAAACCTAATCAATAGAATTGATGAGCGTTTCGGCACTAAGTCTGGTGACAACGTCAAAGATTTATCTAAGGTGACTCAAAAAGCAAGACGCCCATCTATCTTGTCAGTTAAACCTTGGCATGATGTATCTCACATTAGAGATAGCTATCGCTTTAAAACCATCATTGATGACTTCCGCAACGTGCCAGCCATCTTCAACGAGCTTCTGCGTGATGGCATCAGTCTGGTAAAGATTGATACAAACAAGTTATTCCAACCCAAGGAATGGGGTTGGCGTATCATTGCGTTTGATCTTCGTATGCCAAATGGTCAGTTGGTTGAATGGTATTTGCCGCTGCGTGAGCTTGAAGCAGAGAAGAAATCTCGCGGCCATCTAATCTTCGAGGAATGGAGAAACAAGACCCAAGAGCAACTTGCTCGTATGCAAGACGAGTACTTTGACGCTATCGGTCGCAGCTATCGTTACTACGATCAGGCCTTTGAAGCAGCGCTAGATCGAATGGGTATATCCCGTCAGGATGCTGAAGCCTCTTGGAGAAGTGCTGAGAGCTCCATGCTGGAAGCTGCGCGGAATGCGCGTAACTCGTCTGGGTTTGGGATATCTTCTGGAGCCAAGACCCCAACTGGTTTGATGGAACCGTCTGCAGTACGGACAGCTTTAGAGCCATCTTCCATGAATATGACGGCGCGAGATGTACCGTCTTCGATCAGGGCAAATGCTTCTTCGGACATAGGGGTAACTCCTTCTGACATAGATGTTACAGGAATACCGCTTGAGCAACAACCAAAGTTCTCTAGGGTCGCAAGATCTCCAGCGGTTGGTGGCCTTTCAAACTTTATCAAGAACAATCCTGATGGCTTTACAATTTCACCCGATACATATGAGCCCGTATCTGGGGGCTATGTTGTTGCTCCCTTAAAGGAAGCTGAAATTATTGTTGGCAAAACTCTTCCAGAGGAAGTATTATTAGACTATATACAGGACAATAAGGATATTGCAAGAGCGGTAGGAAAGCCTGTATACTTGGGTGGTTGGTTCGATTCGGAGAGTGGTCAGTACTTCTTAGATAACACTCTGAACGTGCCAACATTAGAGGAAGCCCTGTATATAGCAGAAGCCGCTGAGCAGCTTGCGGTATTTGATTTGAATAATTTTGAGGAGGTACGAACCGATGAAGGAATCAGAAGGCTACAACAAAGTGGAGCTTATTCAGATAACACCGCAATCGGATATAAAAGAAGACTTGAGGAAATTGGTCGCCGCTTTGCAGAAGCAAGGAATAACCGTAACGCCATCGAAAAAGAACAGCTTATTGGAACGCCAGACCCAAAGTTCTCAAGACTAACTATACCACTCACGCCAGAGCAGCGTGATGCAAGTATCCTTGATTATCTTGATCCAGAAACTGGCAAGCCTTTGTTTAATGCAAAGCAAGGCGCTGAAACACTTGTAAGCTTTGCTAACAAACTCTTAGGTCTTCGTAACACCCGTAGCTATGACATTGTAAACTCAGAGCAGGATCGTGAGGATGCCGCTCGTGTCTTTGCTGCAGAGGCAGAGGCTGCGCTGCTGTCTAGCAGCGATGCCATTGGATGGTATGACGCAACGCTCAAGCTGGCTAAGCGTGTTCTTTCAATAAGATATCCAGAGATATCACCAGTCTTGTTTGATGGATCAGTAAACCCAGAGTTCGATCCTGATGCCGAGGTTGCTTTTGATTTTGCAACCGCTGTTACGTCTAACGGTTTGGCTGTCACTGACAACTATGACTTCGCGGCAAATCAATATGAGGCTCTTCGGGGAAGTGAAAACGGTAAGCTCCCTGTAAAAGGTAAGGGTAAGCAGGGTTCATCCATGCATGCCGCCTTTGAGTTCTGGAATATCCTTACAGATCAAGGATATAGCCCTGTACAAATCAACGATTTGTTGATGACAGAGGCAAGAAGAAATCAAATTGATGACATTACAGCCAGCGTTCTTGGCGTTGATAAAAAAGATCTGCCTACAAAACTTATTGCCAACACAAAAGAAGGCGCAAGAGAAATGGTTTCTGTTGCGTACCTTCTTGGGCCAAAGATTGGCAACGGGTTCTATCGTAATCTTAGAGGTAACTTTGATCCGATAACTATGGATCGCTGGTGGATGCGCTTTATTAACCGCATCACGGGCAATCCAATTAAGAACATAAGCGATGAAGTAATTGAAAATAACATCGACGGCATATGGGGTCAGATACAAAAACAAGATCTATTGCAAGAGCTAGACAAAGAGATTTTGGCTTTAGCTTCCGCTAGGCTTGATACAAAAAGACTTAAACGCTCAGACATGCAAGACCTCATTCCAATTATGAATGAAATATATGAGCGTGATTTCTATAAGAAGGCTTACAACGACAAGATAGAACAGCTTGAAGCTGAAGGTTACAGGCGCGCAGATACTCAGACTCGTAGAATTGCTGAAGCTGCAAGGCCAGAAAGAACGCCGTTCCTGAAGAACGTAGGCACTTACATTGACAATATAACAACTCAACTACAGGAAGACCCAAGGGGCATTAAAGACCGCGCTGCAATGCGCGATCTAACGGCACGGGCAAAACGTATTTTGCAAGATGCCTTGGGTATAGAGATAACAAACGCAGATATGCAGGCTCTCATGTGGTATGCTGAGAAGCGCATCTTTGCTGCTGGCGGTGTTCGCAAAGGGCGCGGTCAAGATAACGATTACACCGATGGTGCAATCTATGTATTGAAGAAAAGAGGTGTAAACGATGACCGAATCAAAAGCGCACTCCCCAGTTCAGAGCGATACAGAGTCGGCGTTGTCGATGATGAACTCAAAGCAGATGATCAAGCTAACGCAGCTACTGTCGCAGTTGAGCCAGCAAAAGAGGGAGACTTCTTCGGACCTAGAAGACTTGCTCTCGAAGAGCGAGGACTTTACGAGGACTTAACGGCTGAAGAACGGGCGATTGCTGAACAGGATCTTTCTGAAGTTGATCTTGGAGACAGGTCGCCAGTAGCGTTCTCTCGCATACCAACGTCCCCATATAAAGCCGTTCGATCTCCAGTTCAGGGTGGCGGTATACTGGATTATGCCTATGGCTTCATCAGCGAAGCTGGCAGAAAGGTTCCAGTAATACTTCCAGAGGGCTCGCATAAAGAATTTGATAACGGCACTGAGGTTGGTCAGGGTCTGTATCACATACATCGTCGTATGCACGACAAAGAATTAATAGAAAACTCTAAATACAAACGTGTTGAGAATGCCATTTACGATTTGATGCGTCGTTGGCAAAACCAAGGCTTCGACAATGGCGATTCTGTGGTTAGCTATTTGTCTAGAGATGGCAGTCTCACTCTAGAATGGCGGAATAATCTTGCGTTTAGCGCACCACCACTACAGCTTGTGCTTGAACGTAAGAAAGTTAAAGACGTTCCTATCTATTTTGTGAAGACATTCTTCCCAATTTTAGACAAGAAAGACAGAGCATACGTTCCAAAGCGCGGCGTGAAACGTGCAGCATACGAAGCGAGATATAGCAGAATACCTCAGTATGCCCGTGTCGGTCAGACAGCCACACCTTTTATTGGGCCATCTGATCTGGCTGCTCGTGCGGAATCAATTCGCTACACCAAAGTTCAGGACATCATGGCAAAGTATCTCGCCAAGGTTCCGTTTATTAGCGACAGGACTGCACAGGAAAAAACAGAAGCCTTTATGACCAAGCTTCAGGACAGCATGCTTCCTGTCGGCAAGATGTATGACAAGCTGCGTGAAAGATACGGACCAAACGTAATCACACAGGACATGGATGCATACTTCCAAGAAAGCCTGATGCACGGTGTTGCTGGTCCTAAAAAAGAAAAGTTCGATAGAACTTCTTTCAGGCCAGTGCTTGAGCAAGTTGCAAACATGACCGTAACAGATCAAGAAAACGCGGCGCTTGAGCGTATGTCTGGTTACTATCGTGATATTGTTGAGAAACACAAAAACAAATCACATGCATTAGCTAACGCATATCTGTATGCGTTACACGCAAAAGAACGTAATGCTCGCATCTCTCAAATCTCAAATGGCAAGATCCAGAATGGTTCTGGTATGTCCAACGCAGAGGCCAACAACATTATTGGTTTTGTTGATAGTCTTTCGCCAATCAAGAGAGACACGCTGCGTAACATAGACCGTCAAGTTCAAGACATGATCAAGCAAACCAACGAAGTTTATATCGAAGGTGGCCTGATACCAGACTATCTGCTTGATGAGGATATCGATGATGATGTCAGGGCACAGTTTGAAAAGTACGGAAACTATGTGCCTCTTCGTGGGTATGCCGATCCAGAAGCTGACCTAGATGTTGCCAATGACCGCGTCTTATCTTCGACAAACAGGTTAGGAGCCAAGGGAAAACCAAACCCATACGCTCTTGGGCGCACTAGTTATGCTGGAGATATCCTCGCAAACGTAGCCGTGCAGCATCACCAAGCAATTGATAAGGCTGAGAGAAATAAAGTCGGTCAATCTCTTCTCAAGCTGCTTGAGAGCGACGACATTGACACCTCTGAGTTTGGACGAGTGCTCGATGAGCATCCTGTGAAACGTGTTATGGTCAACGGCACAATACGATATGTTCCAGACCGTGACTTCAATGATCCAGATGCTCCAATCTTAGCGGTTAGGCGTGGCGGTAAAGAGTATTTACTCCTGCTTGATCCAAAGATTGCAACCTCAATGAAGGGCACTCTCTCACCTAAGCAAGCCAATGCTTCGGTAAGATTCCTTCATAACATCACAAGGTTCTACGCAAATCTTTTGACGAGCTACAACCCAGCGTTCCTTCTCTCTAACTGGCCGCGTGATATCGAGACCGCAATCTTTAACTCTCAACAGTACGAGATGAAGGGAGCGTCAAAAGATATTATTAAGAATGTGCCAAAAGCATTCGCTTCAATCCTTAAAACCGTGAACGGTAAAGAGGGTGGAGACCCGTATTGGATCAATCGATACAAAGAGTTCTATGAAAACGGTGGTCAGAACGTACTGAACCAAATGTCAAACCTGATGAGCGCTTCTCAGGACATCCAAGGTACAATCAGGGACATTGTTGGCGCAGACAATCAAGGCTTAACACAAAAGGTAAAGAACGGTTTTATAGGTAAGGGTGCAAGTGTTCTTGGTTACATTGAGGCATTGAACACTGCGGTTGAAAACTCAACTCGATTAGCTTTCTTTGACCGAATGGCATCAGAGCTCAGTGCTCAAGGTGTTCCGCAGAAAGAAGCGTTAAGACGAGCAGCGTTTGCAGCCCGTAACCTAACAACAAACTTTGCTAAAGGCGGTGAGTACAAGAACGGACTTAACTCACTGTACTTGTTCTTCAATGCATCAATGCAAGGATCTATGGCTATCTTTAACTCTCTCGCCAACAGCAAGAAAGCGAGAAAGCTTGCCGGATCTATCGTTGTGATGGGCTTCTTGATGGATCAAATCAATGCCGCTTTGTCAGATGAAGATGAAGCGACAGGCATCAAGAACTATGATGACATCAGTGAATACACCCTAGGCCATAACCTAATCCTTCCAGACCTCAATGGTGATGGAAATTATGTAAAGATACCAATGGCTTATGGGTTAAATACATTATTCAACTTTGGGCGCATAACATCGAACCTCATTCGAGGTGCTATGGGGACTGAAGGAACATACACACCATCGCAAGCTGGCAAAGAACTTGTTGGTTATGTCACTGAGATGATCAATCCGTTTGGTGGCAATAGCCCTCTTACGTTCCTGTCTCCAACGGTTGGCGATCTGCCAATTGAACTACTGACCAACAACGATTTCCGTGATGCTCCAATCTATAAAGAGCTATCGCCATATCAGCCGTACCTGTCGCGCAGTGGGTTGTATTGGTCAACCACTAGCCCGTCAGCGGTTTGGATTTCAAAGTTCATTAACGACACCGTGGGTGGTGGAGATGACTATGTGCCGGGTGAAATCCTTGGTATGCGTGTCGATATCCAGCCCGATGTGATTGAACACATCTTTGGCTTTATGACTGGTGGAGTTGGCAGACTGTTAAGTCAGACCGTAGACACGGCAACATCAAGCATTCCAAATGCCGCGATGGGTCAGTGGGAATCTGACATGATCAAAACCACTCCGTTCTTGAACAAATTCCTCACGGCAGTGACAGATAAAGACAGGTCTTCCGATTACTACGACAAACGGGATGACGTGTTTGCTGTACGCCGATCATTCAGAGCAGCCCTCGAAGATGGGGATCGTCAGCAGGCACTGGCTATTCGCCAGAAAAATCCTGAAATTGTAAGGGTTATGGAGCCAATCAATAAGATTGATCGCGCCATTACAAAACTTCGCAAAAGATTGAAGATGATAAAATCCAGCAAACAGATTGGAGAAGCTCAAAGAAAAGATCTCATCGACAAGGTCGAAGACAGGATATACCTACTTCAGTCTCGCGGCATACAATTAATGCAAGGTATTTAATTTCAATGTCAAAGGATTTAAATCGTGATTTGAATCCGATTTTGTTTCTGTAATTAGTTCATTTGAACTTTTTATTCTATAAGCTGGAATACGTCATTGGCGTTTTCTCCAGCTATAACCCTTCGTAAAGATTGAACTAGAAACACTCTCTCTTCATCATCAAGAGGTGTATCACTTTTAATTTTGCGACCTAAATATCCTAGATATGATCTCATCCTGAGATCTGTTTTATATTTTTTTCTTTCTTCAATTGGATCTCTTCCATTCAAAATAATACGCCTATTGTCTTTTGAGAGTTTCTGTGCCGCCTCTAAGCTTACGAGATCCAGAGAACCCAATCCCATCTCTCTCCGTTTCTTGGTGACTGGGCTGGTAAATCTAAATATCCATGATTTAGTTCCTTGCTTTGAGACCTGAAGGTAAAGGTTTTTCCCGCAAGGATGACAGCCAACTTCCTCTATTTCATTAATGCTTTTTTTTGATTTTAGAACAGCCACTTTATTCTCTCCCTATTGCTGTATTGTAAGTACCAGTGGTGTTGGTAATTAGTTTGTTAAAAAACATTTACCTATTGCTGTGTTATAGATTCCAATGGTGTTTGTTTTTTGTAATTAGTTCACTTGAACTTTTTAAATAAACCAAGATCAATGTGACAGACGGGCTCAACATCTTGCGGATCTGATCTGTCTGTTCTGCCGCCCATCTTTACGGTGGTCTTTACGTTGCCCATGTTAACGTAGCCCACACCATCAACCCACTGCACAACTAGGAAGCATGGCAGTCCAGTTGCTGTGCCTGTGATAGATGCGTTGATGACCTTGGTCATGGATATCATGTACGTTGGATAGTGCTGCATCTTATTGCTGCGCGTTTTCATTTCTACGAACGCAACAACTTCTCCGTTTCTTACAGCCGCGTAATCGAAGTGATCGCGCGGCTGTAATTTCTGCATTGTGCACTTCCATTGTTTTGAAACAATGTTGCTCAGAGACAACTCATTACGAAGGTCTTTATCTGTTTCGTAAATCGGTCTCATTTATCTAGTTTGCTTTGTATCCAAGCCTTGATGTCTTCAACTCTCCAGCGCCTCATGCGAGGGCCAAAGGTTATTGGCTTCGGAAACGTCTCATCCTTCTGGATGATTGCATACATAGTCTTAGGATGAATAGCCACCATCTCTGCGATGTCATTCACATGAAGCAACAGCTTTTCTTTTACGTTTGTATCCATTCTCTAAACCCTTCCCTTAGTTGTTCAAACTTATCTCTAGCAACTATGTTATCTCTAAACTCTGAGCGTGATCTGATGCTACAGATATCTCGTATAACTTCGGCTGCTTCGGTCTCTGAAGTAGCCTCGTACCCCAGTTCTCGTAGGTACTTCCAGAACTCATCGTTGCGACAAATCAATCCGGCAGATGCAATCAAACGCTCCACACGCCTCTGTTCCTCGCGTGTCTCTGGTTCGTCCTGATCGTTGAGCCGAACCATCCCAACCATGTAACGTGTGCCAACCCAGTCTGTATGTAGTTCTGGTGGGCAATCGTTAGGGTGCACGTTCAGCCGCAGGATTATTCCGTTTTTATCCTGAGACATTGAAACCTTTACAGCCTCGAAACCAATAGCTGCATCTCTAATGTTCATTATATTTCCCCCAGTTCTTTGACGCCCATTCCTTGGCATCAATGCCAATCAAGTCCCACCATGCCTGCTCGTTTCCGAATGCATGTAGTTCCATGTGACACTTGTGACAGAGAGGGACGGCCCAATTGTCTCCTGTCTTTCGGGCCATCCCCCGTTTCTCTGCTCTCATTAAGTGGTGAGCTTCACCACCCTGACCACACACCAAGCAAGGTTGTCCCCGCAAAGATTGCAGATACTTTTCATTGACTAGGCGCTTGGTCTTTTCGAGGGTCATTAAAAAGGAACCTCATCATCGAGGTCTTGGTTGCTCTGCCTGTAACCATTGGGAGCTTGGCTCTTATACGAAGCGTTGTTCTTGCGCTCCTGAAGCAGGCTGCTACGCAGAGAGAGGAAAGGCTTTCCATTCTTGGACACCTTTCTCCATCCAGCCAGCGATGCCTTTGGCCTTTCATTGCCTGACTGAAGCTGGTCCCATAGATCTTTCACAACCTCTGGGTCCATCTCCATGCTGCCAGTGTAGTCTGGCTGCGTTTCTTTTTGCTTCTTGTCGTTCTGAAACAAGATGCCTGATGCCGGGTACTGACTCATGCTGCTTCTCCTTTTAGCTCAGCGTTTCTCTTCTTGAATGCATCGACGACTTCTTCGTAATCGTCTGGCCTAGCTTCCTTCAATTGTTGAAGGGCATCTTTGTTGGCAGACCAAAACTGCCTGACGGTTTCTTCCGTGGTGTGGATGGGAAGAAACTTAATGAAAGCTTGTGTGACCATGTCCCAGCCGCCCGTCTTATGTGACCCCTCTTCACCCTCGACACTCACGACATCAGGGGTAGAGTGATAATCCTCTTTAGAGGGGGCAGGAGTGGCGGCTTTAGCTTTCGGCTGGGGAGCTTCGTCTTTCTTGCTGGCGTCGCCTTGACGCGCCTCTGTGGCGCTCTGAGGGATGTCCTCACCAGCGTAGATGTAATGACCCAGTCCGTGCATGGCGATAGCCTTGGCAAAGCAGCGCATACGAGCGTCGCTTATGTCTCTGGATGTCGGTCCAACAATAGCTTTGTTGCGGTAGTCCATGACTGGCAACCACATTAGGTGGGTTTGATCTGCCACCGTGACGCTAACCCTGACCTCGACAGTGCTATCGGGGTAGATGATGTTGTCGTGAACCTCGTAGGTGGCATCAGGGTAATTGTTTTTCACCTCACCCCATGCCCAAGCCCAAGACAAGTAACTCAAACCGTTCTTGTCTTCCTTGTGATCGTTCACATTAACTGCTGACAATGTTTCCCAAACAGATTTACTCTCGGCTTTTGCCATCTTCTTCTCCATCTTTTGTTCTATTGAACTTATTTATCTTGCATACTCTGGAACTGTGGGCAGAAGTCTGCGACCGAACAGTAGTTACCAAGACACCTAGTGGCTTCGCCCTTTCGGAACTCAACCATCAGGCTGCTATCTTGATCAGCATGTTCGATAGCTGCCGCCTCGGTATCGTGTACCTTCAGTGCCCTCTTGAGCCCCTTCTTCTTAACAGCCCAAGTGTCTGGCTTTGCCCACTGTTCTTCAGCGGTGCATGTACCAAACTCACCATCTAAATCGTAGGCCATCTGCGCCTGTTGGTGCATGGCAACACGATCATTGATGTATTCGAGCCGCTTCTCTGTAGTCCACAATGGTAGCTCAATGGTTACCACTGGTGACTGCGGATACTCGTTGTCGAACTCCGCCTTCTTGCGCTGCCAATCTCTGAGGATTGCACAGATGCGGATGCTGCTGACCTTCTTGTCTCGGTTGGTTCCAGCTAAAGAGTTCTCGACCAGCCAAGCGTAGCAGTTTTGCTGCCGCTCCCACTCAACCTTGCCAAGGATAACTGACCAAGCTGATGTCACCTTGTAGTCTGTTATTTGAACTGTGCCGTCAGGCAGAACCTCTTGGTGATCAAGAGCGCCTGATATCTGCCAGCCTTGAAGGTCAGCATACAACCGCTCTTCCATAGTAACTGAACCATTACTGTCAGTGCTTTCCAAGACATGATGAACGGCAGTGCCAAACAAAGACCACACACGGTCCACCACATCCATTTCAAGGTAGTCCTCAAACTGTTGACGTTTGATCCTGATGGATGGGCTGTCGATAAGTTGGGTGACACTGATGTCTGACTTGCCGCGCGTGTACTTATCGGCGCGTACAAAATTTTCAAAGACCTCTGGGAGGTTGAATCGATTTGTTATCTTCATTGTTTGTTCCTCTATCGATATAGTGGTATGCCATTACGGTTAAACAATGTCAATTAATTCTTTTGGAGGTAAGAGTGGAGAGTGTATCGTTCACTATCCTTGGTGAGCCTGCATCGAAGGCAAACAGTCGTAAGGCTGTTGTCATCAGGGGAAGGCCAGCCTTCATCAAATCCGACAAAGCCAGAGCTTACGTCAAAGCTTTTGCTGACCAGTGCCCAATGCTTGAAGTGCCGTTTGAGAATGACGTGATGGTAGAGATGGTTATCTACTACTCCTCACGCCGACCTGACTTGGACGAGAGCCTGATCCTCGATTGTATGCAGGGAATGATCTACAAAAATGATAGACAGGTGAAACAAAAAAAGATTTATTGGGCACTCGACAAGACCCAGCCACGGTCTGTCATTCGGGTTAGTGCCTGCAACGCAAGTGATATCCCGCCTATATAATATATATATTATATAAGTAATTATATAATATATCTCTCTCTCTTATTAAGAGAGAGAGAGTAATAATAGAGTTATTATTAGGCGAGATAGAAAAGCAAAGTTGACTGGCACGTTGCCCACGCATATGATCGTGGCATCGATAGAGAGGAGCCAACTGTGCAAATTGAAACACAATTGCGCGGCGAGGCTTACAGGTTAGGAACAGGTCAACATAAAATAGTCTGCCCAGCTTGTAGCCAAGGCCGCAAAAAGAAAAGAGACAAAACGCTTTCACTAAAAATCGAAGACGACACTGTGTTCTGGCAGTGTTGGCACTGCAATGAGAAGGGCGTCATGCCCGTCAATAACAAGATCGATTTGAAGGTGAGACCGATGACTGTCGCTAAGAAAATAGACACAACCCCATTGTCCGATGCTGCCGTTGAGTACCTGAAGAGCAGAGGCATATCCAAAGAGACCGCTGAGAAGGCAGGGCTTCGATCAGGCAGGCACTGGGTGCAGGCCATAGGCGAAGAGAGCGAATGCTTGTTCTACCCTTACAAAAATCAGGGTCAGGTCTACGCTTCAAAGATTAGATCGACGACCGCAAAAGGCTTTTCATGCAACGGATCACCTCAAACATTCTTTAACATCGAGAATGTGGTTGCCGACGATGTGCTAATCATTGTCGAAGGTGAGATGGATGTGCTCGCATTCATGGAAACAGGGTATGATAGCGTAGTCTCAGTCCCGAACGGCGCGGTTATGAAAGTTGTGGACGAGCCCTTCGATCCATCAGAAGACAACAAGTTTAAATTTCTCTGGGAAGCCAAGGCCCAGATCGACCGAGCTGAAAAGATAATCCTTGCGACAGATGCTGACCCCGCTGGTGAAGCAATGGCAGAAGAGATGGCACGTCGCATTGGCAAGGATCGATGCTGGGTTGTCGAGTTCCCAGAGGGATGTAAGGATGCCAATGATGTGCTGTTGAGGCACGGCACAGATGGTATCGATAGCGTTATCGCCAAGGCAAAACCGTGGCCTGTCTCTGGCCTGTATGATGCCAGTCATTTCTACGATCAGATCGATGACATCTACGAAAGCGGCATGGGGCGCGGCGAGAGCACGGGCTACCCCAACGTGGATGAACTCTACAGCATTGTCCCCGGACAGCTAACGGTAGTGACAGGACATCCATCCAGCGGCAAGTCGGAGTTCATTGATCAGATCATGGTTAACATGGCGCAGGCCAAGGGCTGGCCCTTTGCAATCTGTTCTTTTGAAAACGAACCACGTCTTCACATCGCCAAGCTAATCAGCAAGTTTATCCGCAAACCTTTCTTTGAAGGTGCAACTCAGCGGATGACGCCGGACGAATTAAAACGCGGCAAGGAATTTGTTCAATCGAACTTTTCTTTTCTGTATCAGGCTGATGGTTCGCTTTCATCTATCGAAAGCATCATCGAACGTCTGAAGGTTGCGGTGATGAGGCACGGTGTACGCGGTGCAATCATCGATCCATACAACTACATCCAGAAGAGCAAGGATATCAGCGAGACTGACTGGGTCTCTGAGGTGCTGACTAGGCTCCGAGTGTTTGCCCAAGCACACGGCATTCACATCTGGTTCGTGGCACACCCAACTAAGATGATGCGTGACAAGGACGGTGTAGTCCCAGCGCCAAAGGGATATGACATCAGTGGCAGTGCTGCTTGGTTTGCCAAGGCAGACATTGGTTTGACAGTGCATCGACCAGATCCAGTTGGATCAATGACATCAGAGATCCACATCTGGAAGTGTCGGTTCAGTTGGGTGGGTAAGCAGGGTGTGGCCGAGCTGGACTTCGATACGGTGACATCGACCTACAAGGAACACACGTTTGACCCGTTCCTTGAGAACCCGCCAGCACCCCGTGCATACAAAGATGACGATGACCCTTTCCAACTCTAAGACATTGGTCACTGTGAGGGCTGGCTCAGATGGGCCAGTCCTTTTCGTTTGGGTAGATGGAAAAGAGGTGGCACAGTATGAAATGGATCAGCGCAGTATGTTGTGCCTCATTGAAGACTTAATATCAAAATGTAGAGAAAGTATTTGACCGACACATCAGTCAGTGATATTTACGAATTAGATTTGTTCTCCTCGGACGATCTTCTCTATCGATAAATTGGGGGGACAGCGAAAGCTGCCCCCTCTTTTTTATTGGTTCTTCAAGTAAATGATTGATTGATTGATCTCTGGTGCTAGTGCAATCAAAGCAAAGCAACCAGCAAAGAATGCCAAGATCGTCAAGAACTCAGCGACATACACTAATCCTTTTCTCATTCGTCTCTCCTCGAAAAAGAAGGGGGGCCGGAGCCCCCCTCAAGTTGACTGGAAAAAGGGGAACATATTTTCCAGCGTCTCAGTGAAGAACGGTCTGTTGCTCTTCATATATCTTAACGGCGCAGATGATCGTGCCTGCGTTGATCTCGGCAATCTGATCGAACAACCCGTACCCAACGATTATGTTTGCGAACAGGTTGCAGATTAGCTCCGGCGTGAGATCCACTGGCAGATCATCAAGGGTTTTTTGTATGAGCTTGAGCTCATCGATGGGTTCGTTTTCATCCATGCAGTTATCCTAATGTAGTTTCTAGTCTAGGAGAAGGTTGGCAACCATGTCCTTGATGCGTCTGTTGAGAAGGCTCTCAGCACGACCGAGCTCAGCATGGAATGCAGAGATGACCCGGTCCTCACTGTAGTAAGCTAAGACCCAGCCCTCTTCGATCTCGGCTTGTTTGTTCTTAACCTTCAAGGCATCGACTTTGTAGGCGACATAGCCCTCATCATTGAGCCTTGGCATCTTTGCCTCGGTTGCATCCATGATGAAGCGCCAACCATCACCAGCCTTAACCATCTCGATGTTCTTCTCTTTTACCTTCCGATGCCAAGTAATCTTGATGCCGACCGTGTGGTCACCAAAATAGGTTGTCTTTCGAGTGAAAGACAATTCACTACCTGTGCTGCAAGCCCAAGACATCGACGGGAAGGTCATGGTCAGAGCCGCCGCAGCATACTGCAAGCTCATCTTGGCAGCATCCTCAAGCACACCGCATGCGGTGTACTCTCGGAGCATACGACGATGGTAGGAAATCGAGTGGCAGATTTTGGAAT
>Ga0222714_10001076_pt1 | contig 30898 bp, 46 predicted proteins | sample C33_3DmetaG_FD_165048 | JGI IMG/M metagenome (GOLD analysis project Ga0222714, IMG submission 165048) | Estuarine water microbial communities from San Francisco Bay, California, United States - C33_3D | ecosystem: Environmental > Aquatic > Marine > Unclassified | place: USA: California... | reverse complement strand
TATAGTTTCATAGCACCTTCCATGTGTGCCTTTTTCTGTTCAGGAGTCCAATCTCTTTCATAGTCTCCCTGTTCGGCAATTACTTTACGAATAATATTCTCAAGTTGTGATTCTGTAAGTCTTATTACTTTTTTCATATTATATTTTATTTAATAAATATATCTCTAATCATATTATATCATACTAAGAGTTGTTATAATAGCAATTTGTAATCTAATCATTATTTTTTGAAATTTTGTTAATGATTTAAATTCTTCTGTTTCGAATATATCCTCACATTCTTTAATTTCTTTCATTGTATTAATTTTAACATAAATACTTTAAAATAAAAAACCTCCCATTTCTGAGAGGTTTAAATAAGTTTTGTTTATTACTTTAATTCTTCGAATGTTCTTCTAAAACAATTTCCAGCTGTTGTTGATTAAGTTGGTATTCCTTTATTCTCTCATTAGCGACTTTACAATAATTTTCACTAATATCAAGTCCAATCCATTTTCTTCCCAACATTTCAGCCGCTAAACAAGTCGTACCTGAACCATTGAATGGGTCTAAGATGATGTCCTCCTTATATGAAAGAATTTTGATTGCACGGTATGGAATGTCCAATGAGAATGTTGCTTTGGTCTTCTGTTGAGTATCCGCGAAATAGTTCCATTGTCCGTAAACTAGTGATATGAAATCTTTTTTATCCTTCTCATCATAGACTAACTTTTTTCTAAACTCACCCTCAATTTTTTCATTTGGAACCATTTGGTATTCTCCCTCCCATTGAGGTGTTCCTTTAATTTCTTTTTTGTGTTTCTTTTTGTAAGCCAAGATAACACACTCTTTAGGGTTATAAATGTATGGTGCGGATGGACTCATCCAACTCCCCCATGCTGTAGTTTTGGAACGATGCGGTGAACTTTCCTCGAGGTCAACAATACCAAAGAAACCAAAACCAATTTCTTTCATTATCATCCAAATCTCAGCAGAAATATAAACTCTTCCACCTTTGTCTTGTCTGTTAATCTCATAAGGAATATTAAGGGCAATACGACCATCGTCTTTAAGAACTCTATATGCCTCCCTTAACCACTCTTTAGTAAAATTTAGATATTCCGAAATTTGTTTATCATCATCCCAACTGTCATAATCAATACCGACACCATAAGGAGGGCTTGTTACGATTAAATCGATGGACCTTTCATCCATGCGTGACATCAACTCACGACTGTCACCATTGTATATTTTATTATTCTCCATCATTCTCAATTACTTTAATTCTTCTATCAAGGTAAAATAACGCCTTCTTTAAATCTTGTATTGGTGGGTTACCATCTTTCTTTCCACTTCTAACGATATATTTTAATACGTTAAAAAGATATGCATCTTTGTCTAATCCTGTCGCCTCGGCAATTTTGATAACCTCATATGGATTATCTTTTCCACCATAATGTTGTGGGTGATTTACTAATTCTGAACTCATTTTTTGTTATATCCCTTTAGTACGTAATAATCTTTTGAAATTGAGCTTTCTTCTATTAATCCCTCACTAATTGCAATATCTAAAATCTCTTTAGTCTCACTCTGTGGTTTTTTAAGAATGTACTTTGCAATATATGAAATATGAATGGGCATTCTAAGTTTACCCTCTAACAGTTTCATCATTTCTTTATTATTTTCTTGACTCATGTTTCTGACGTTTTTGTTCTTTTCGTTGTTTTCTCATTTTCTTGTCTGAAATGTTTGATTCAACATTTTGACTTGTAGTTTCACTCTTTTCTTCAACGACTGATTGACGATTAGATTTCCATTCACTTTTTGAGCAATACTCCCAACCCAAATAAGCTGACGAAACAATTGAGTGAGCCTCTTTGTCGTTAACTCTTTTAATCTTACCGGTCTGTTTGTTCTTTAATGTTTTCATAAGTTCTATTTTTATAAATTATAATCAAAAAAAATATTAATATCAATTTTGGAACATCAATAAAATTTCACCTTTTGTCATGCCAGCTGTATACAATTCGTGAAACTTTGAAGCCCATGTATCCATTATTAAAGCATCCGCTTTAAATAATGATTTCATACGAGATTCATCACACCTAATGATTGATTCTCTGGTTACATATCTTTTATTAAAACCCATTTGTGCTCTGAATTAAGTCTTACGCTTGTTATATGTTTCATGTTCCATTCTGTTGGACCAACCAAAGATAAAAAACATTGTCCATTATTTCTTTCATACAAATGATATATTTCGCCAATAACAGGTTCGAATGAGTAATTTGAATTATAAATCAAATTATTAAGCTTAACAGAATCCAACAAATCGTTATACTCATCAACTAATTCCTTGTATTTGGCATTGAATGTTTTTTGAACTTTGTTGACACCTCTTTCTTTAAACGCCCCAACATCATCTAAGATGATTGCAGGTGCTGACACATTTGTACCATAGGGTAAAATGGACGCCTCATACTTACGAGTGTCTTTGTTCCAAACTACATTATCTGGTTTTTTCACAAGACCAATAGTATTCTCTTAATTTTTTACCCAACTCCATATCATTGGGGTTTTCTTTAACCATTTCGATAATTTTTTCAATTTCCATCTTTTGTAATTTCTTTTATTTCGTTTATTTTAACTGTTTGTAAAACATAGTTGTTTATCTTTCTCCTAACCATTGGAAGGATTGTTTCCTTCAAAGGATATTGTTGGTCGAAGTGAACTTCAAACAATGGTAATAATTTTACTAAATCTTCTTTTGATATATCAGGGTTAAAGAATCTGGTGTTCTCAACTGTGGTTTTGTATAATCCTTTAGTTTCCCCCGAATAAATTTGATATATGAAACACTTTTGGGTATTCAAATCATTGTTAACCAAAGGTTTTATTCTATATTCATATATGAAAAGATTGTCATCATAGGTGAATTTAAAATATCCGTTACCGGTCATTAGTTGCTCTGAATTCTTAACCAACTTTAGTGAGACAGATTCATTAACTATCTCCCAAAGTGATTTACCAACCATGAATAAATTTGTGAGTTTATCTTTTCCGTATTCAGCAACCTGATTGATAACATCAATATCTTCTTTTTGTAATTTTTGAACCGCATGATATTTTATCTCACTAATTAATATTTCATCATCAGGTTCAATTAATTCTCTAGTAATTGTCATGTATTGGTTCTTACTCTTAACTAAATTTAAGTTAGCAAGATGTAAAGTCACCTGTTGAAAAGATGGATATAGTTTTAACTCATCAAACTCTTTTTGAATTTTTTGATAGTAATCTAAAAGAACATATTGTTTATGTTCAAAGTCTATTGGTTGTTTGTATATCCAATTAGTTTTCATTCACTTTTTATTTGAAGAAAACATAAGAAATTTTAAGAGATTAGTGAATGATTAATCCACTCTCACGATATAATAAGTTGTACCATTGATGTTCACTTCATAATCGTGACCATCATATGAACTTAGACTATTTCCAATACCGTCAGAATCAACCACATCTTCAATAAGTGCTTCTTCATCAACATAATTGGAGATATCGATACCAAAACTTTCAATATAATATTCATAGTTGTCTTTGGCTTCGTCAGCTCTTTCGTTTGCAGCATCTTCAATCATTTCTTCTGTTACTTCACCCTCAGGATTTGATTCAATATCATCTTTTTCTTCATCTAAGGCATCTATCAAGTTTTGGAAATCATCAATTACATCTTCATCCTCATCAGGGTCCAATTGATTCATCTCATATTCATACTCAGCAATTTCCTCTTCAATCTTTTCAATTCTTTCTTGCTGTTGTTGAGATAAACCTAAATCATCCATATCAAAATAAGATTCTGGACTTTCTCTTATGTCATCATAAAAGAATTCATAAAAATAATTTCTTAATTCATCCAAGTCTATATGGCTTTCAATGAAACTTTTACTGAAAGCCTCCATACCCATGTCATCCCATAAGTTTCTTACGTAATCTTTGGCTGCCTCATATGCCTGGTCCCATGTACCAACAGCATATGTTGAATTATCAGGTATCCACTCATAAGTGTCCAATCCGTAATGACTGTGATTAGCTCTCATCAAATCATAAATGTCAGTATCTTCGTCTAAGTTCTCAGTATCATTCAAATGTTGAAATATAGCATTTACCTTTTCAACTTCTTCATCGTCATTATTTTCTAAGTTCCAAGCATCCGATTGTCTTAACTCATCTTGCTCTCGTCTTCTTCTTGCAATTCTTTCTCTCTCTTGTTGTTGTCTTATTCTTTCTCTTTCTTGGTTAGCCATTATTTTATCTTTGAAGATTTCAATTTCTCTTGAGAAGTTATCATTCAAATAATTTTGAATTGCATCATTCATTTTTTTCCACTCTTTTGTGCCTAATATCCATCCATTTTTAAATGAGGCATCAGGAGCATCAAAGAATGTTTGGTCCCCATCGTATTTTTGTAATAATGCAACTTTATAAAATCTATCACTTGAAGGCAATTTCTTATTTATAATGTAAAACAACTTACCGTCCTGATTGTATCTATCAAAGTGTGAATCACCATTCATAGATGAAGTACACCATTTTGTACCCGCACCATAATAACAAGAAGCCTTATGTGTTTGTGGAGTTATAATACTAAAGGTGTCATCTTCATATACTTGGTCCGCACCTTCAAGTTTTTTAACATCTCTTCTAACTTTATTTTCATGTGATGAAATAGCATTTTGAATATCCTCCAAACTTTTATATTGATTAATATCTCTTTGGTCAAGGACATTTTGGTATTTAACAAACTTATTGATTAATTCTTTGGCTTGATTAAGTTGTGAGTCGACATCATTTGGATTTAACGCATTACCCAAAAACAATAAGAATTTATTGTTTGGCGCCAAATCCTGAGACAAACGTATGATGTTTTTTAAATCATTGTTTGAAAACTTTTGACGAAACCTCGCCAAGAAATCTTCTCTTCTCCCCTCACTTAATATTAATTTTAAGAATTTCATGAAATACTTTTAAGATAAATATTCGATATTTTTAAATTGATTTAATTATTCTCTTTATTATTATATGTCTAACACTATTTATAATAGTATAAACATTTAATTAGACAACTACTACTATGGGATGCGGATGTAAAAAAAACAATCAGAATCAACCTCAAACACAACAACAGACTGTTCAAACCACTAATCAACAGGCCGTTCAGACAGCAATACAAAAGACAGTAGAGAAATATTACGAAAAGAAATAATTTAGTGCCCGATTAGAGGTTGAAGGTGGGAGAAATCCCACCTTTTTTGTATTTATAATAAAATAATATTCATGAGCTTAGTTTCAATCATAGATAATACCGAAGACTACGATGATTTAGTCAAAAAATATTTTGGTAATGACTACAATAAATTTTTCGATGTATTAAGTAAACAAGGATTAATTGACAGATACGTACACAAGTTTATTGAAGATGATGATTTGTTCGGTACATTCATGCCTTATTACTATAATGAGGACCCACAATTCGTTATTGACTACATCACAGAAAACTTCTTTGGTGACGTTAGTAATATAAATGGTCAATATTGGATGAACATTGACCGAGAAGATTTATCTCGTTTGTTTGATGTGGATAGATGGGGTGGAGGTGCAAGAGGAGTTGCCGAAAAAGTTTTAAGTGATGATATTGATGATTTTTTTAATTATGTGGATACCAACGACCTTTATAATGATATAATATCTGAATTAGATAAAGACAATATATTAAAACTTAGAGAAGCCGTTTATAGTGAAGTTGAAGGAAAGGAAGTATCAATTGACGGTGAAAAGGATATTATAACTCGTGAGCAAATAATGGAGATGGATGAAAATGAATTGTCCGACTTTATAAAAGAAAATGCCGATGAGGTTTATAGCGAATTAAGAAGTCTTTATAACTCAGCCTATGAATCTGCATACTACGATGAAGTGTACGATTTAGTTTATCGTGAGTTACATCACTTTTTTGGTACCAAAGATTTATTTAGAACAGTTCCAACAAAAAAAACAGTTTATGATAAAGAATCTAATAGTGTTAAGGAAGTTGAAACCACAAGAGAACAAGTTAATGTTACCAATCTTCTCCAAACAGTAATTAAAGATGTATTAGACTGGGGTGGATATGATGCCGATAATGATTTTCAATATCATGGTAGTTTTGAAGGTATATTAAATCGATGGGCTGCCGAAGACAATTTAATAGATTTTCGTGTTCCTGAATATGCCGACTGGAAAAGAATTAGTGACAATATGAACTCAATGTTTGGAGATTATATCTAAGAACTATTTAAAGTTTAATCTTAATTTATTACCATTACAAAAAACAAAATTATGGTAGATAAATTAATTATTTGTAACACCATTGCAAATACAATAATTGAAGAATTTAAAAAAATTGATTTAGATAATGTTACTGAAATCTATGTAACATTTCATAGTAAATTTTTTGTAGTTGAAGGAACAACAGATATACAAACACCTATCAACATATCTGATATCGCCCAGACTAAACTAAATGAACTATTTGATGAGGGTGAATTAACTCACGTACCATACAATTACATTGATTTAATTGAATACAACTCATTATTGTTACCATCATATATTAACCACAGCAAAAAATATCATAAATATTTAAAAGTGTCGGGTCAAACATCAAGAATCGTAACATCAGATAAAATATTTGGTCAATCAATTAATACAGATAAACCTTATTATTTTTTGGGTGAATATATCTCAAACCATTTATTTGAGAGGAACTTATGTAAAGATGTACAGTTAAGAATTGAACACCCAAATATTATGGATTGTGATGTAGATTCAGTTTCGTTCTTATTAACGTCTGATAGTTTAATAACAAAAAAAGAATGGTGCACATCTTTGATTTTAGATTTATTTCCATTTGAACATCAAGAAATTATTAACCATTTGGAACTGCAAGATTACGACTTCCAAAGTTATATTATGGAAGACGGTGGTTACCCTTGGCTTAAAAAAGATAAGATTGGTGAAATGATATTACTTTAAAAACTTTTTTACCAATTCTAAAGCTTCTTCTAATTCCTGAAAATCTCTATCAGGTGCAATTAACTTAACTTTTTTTGGTATGTCTTGGATTTCTTCATTAATCAAATCCAATTCTAATAACATAAAAGATGGTATGTATTCATTATCTGTTGCCTCAACAAATAAATCATACTCATCTTTGTATTCATCAATATCTCTTTCGGTAAAAGAAATATTACTTTCTTTTAACATATCTTTCATTTCGTGACAATGAGGACATCCCTTCATTGTATAGAGAATTACTTTTTTCATAAACAAAAAAGGTTTCGGTTATAAAACCGAAACCATATCTCTTAATTGTTGCTCACGGAGAATACCCATCTTTGTGTCCACATTCTGACCACCCGAATATGCTTTGATAGTTGGTATTGAACGAACACCCATACTCACCGCAAGCTCTTTATCTGTTTCAATGTCAAATTTGTAAACACCGACATTTGAACCTTCTGATTGTAATTTATTTGCAAAACTTTCAATAATTGGACCCAATATTTTGCAAGGTCCACACCAGTTAGCATACATATCAACGATGAATGATTCCCCTGATGCAATCTTTTCTTTTAATTGTTGTGAATTTAACTCCATATTTCGTTTATTTTATAATTATTAAATTGTTTGATTGTAAGTCCAATAGAGTCTTTTTTACTTTCATCTGAAAGAAATACAAACCTATACTTATTATCCTCTTTACCGTTGTAATATACATAAATACCTGAGTTACCATAATCAATTAATCCCTCAACTCTATAAACTGAAACACCGTCAATGAAATGATTAAACCATATCTCCTTAGAGTTTTTCATTATTGACTTTAAAACCTCACTACTATAAAATGGCGTTTGAATAAGACAGGGATATGACCCTATCTTATTCTCAACCAATTCGATAATCTTATCTGGTATCTTATCTGTATTACTATCCATTATTCCTGTTCTCTTTCCAAAGGTTCATTAACCATAACACCACGAATCTCTTCACTAACTTCAACATTTGCATACATGTTGTGAAGTGTTTTATTTAGTTCCTCAGCATGTGAAATAGATTCAGCAATAACATAAGTGATACGATATGGGTCACCATTGGATGCCGGTCTACGGTCTTCGACATACCCTTTCCAATCTTGAGATGTTGACAACGGAACACGAATAGAAGCACCTCTGTCAGAAACACCCCAACTGAACTTATCAATACTTTGAGTCTCGTGTTTACCTGTCAATCTCATTTCATTTGATGAACCATAACATTTGATGTGTTCCAAATGACGTGATTCAAAAGTTTTGAAGATAGATTCAAAATATTCTTTTCCACCCTCTTCTCTCATTTTAGTATTTGAGAAGTTACAGTGTAGACCTGAACCATTCCAATCACCTTGTACAGGTTTTGGATGGTATTCAATCTTAAATCCATAGTCCTCAGACATCTGATTTAAAATGTAACGAGAAACCCACAAATCATCACCAGCTTTAATTTTACCTTTTGAGAATACTTGATACTCCCATTGACCCAACATAACCTCGGCATTTGTACCTGTTATATCAATACCAGCAATAATACAGTTCTCCATGTGTTGTTCTACAAACTCACGACCATGAACCTGACCGTTACCAACCCCACAGTAGTATTTACCTTGAGGTTCAGGATATCCATTGGTTGGGAAACCTAATGGTTTACCATCTTTCATGATTGTGTATTCCTGTTCAAAACCGAACCACAATCCTTCTTCTTCCTCACCAATCAGGTTACGAGTGTTAGTTTCGTGAGGTGTTCCATCAGGATTTAATACCTCACATAATACCAAGTAAGAATCTAACATACCCTTATTCATCGGGTTTGGATATAACCTTACTGGTTTCAACAAACAATCTGAGAAGTGTCCCTCAGCTTGTTGAGTTGATGAACCATCAAATCCCCACATCGGACAGTCTTCCAAACTAATACCATGAACTTGTTTACCACCAACAAAGTGAGTGGAAGGATTAACTACCTTTACTTTACTTCTTAAATTTGGCTCGGGATAGTAACCGTCCAACCAAATATACTCTAATTTAATTTTCATATTAATCTCTTAATTCAAGTTCCCAATCTTCGTCACCAACATTATCGTGAATCCATTCCCATTCTAGTTCATCTTGAACTTCATCATAGAAACGGTCAAGGTCTTCTTGATAAATTTCCAATTGCTCATCTGTGAGCTCAACCTCATAGACATTAATGTCTGTTGTTGTTACATACTTTCTAAGTGTTGCCATAGTTTTATTTATTTTATTTTATTGTTCACTTAATAAATCCCAAATTAAATTGGAATATGTTTCATACAAATCTCCATCCTCATCTTCACTTAAATCAAATAACTCATCATTGTCCATGCAGATGTCAACAACCTCTTCATGTATGTCTGACATACTTTCCCAATCTTCAGGAATATCATTATATACTCCCAAAATAAAATCCGTTTGTTCTTTATTTAGTTCCATAGTTTTAAAGTTTTACTTAAAAGATAAAATAAAAAAAATGGGGAGTCAATACCCCCCATTTTAAATTAAAACAAAATATTAATGACCTTGTCCACGATACTTTTTCTTATAGTTCTTAGAACCTTTATGTTTTGAACTCTTAGTTTTTGCATGAACACCGGGACGTGAGACTTTTCCTTTTTCCTTGAACGATACACCTGCTGAAAATTTTGCTTTTGCCATTTTGATTTTTACTTTAAATATTGTTTAACACTACAAATATATATAAGATTTTTTAAATTAACCAATCCATATCAAAAATATTTTCACTTTTTTCATCATCGTTCCAAATTGGGACTAATCTCATGACAGACTCCACATCAGTATCTTTTTCAAAAGTTGAAAACCTGTTAATGAAATATCCATTTTTACATTCTTTAGTCATAGTTGGGAGTGTGATTATACCGGACTTATATAAGTTAGACATTCTATTATCTAACTGTTCTAAAACAGAATCCCATGTGGATGGTAAGTCATTATTAAACTTATGTCTACTTTGTATACGAATAAGCTCATTACGTCTAAACTGGTATTCAACTGTAGCCCTGTCTTCTGAATTTTTGGAACCACTACGAAGTGATACTATTATATTATGTGGTTTCTCAATATACGTTCTAACGCAGTTTGATTGTATTTGAGATTCACTATTGTAATCACCTGTTGTCTTCAACAACACCGGAAAGAACTCCACACCAAAGAATGAATCTATTGGTTTTTGAATTAAGTCTTCAACCCCCAACCCATAACTTCTTTTAATCAGTCCGTTTCTATATGATTCAACCAATTCACTAAGTTCATAGTGTTCTTGGGTGAATGATTCTCGGTCAAAAAATTTAATCTTATAGTCATGATTATATTTTTTTAATTTTTTTCTAAAATTAAAATGTTCTAATAATGTGTTAAAATCAACACCGGCATTCAACCCAATTAAAATTTTATACTTATCGGATTTATTCAGAGAATCTTTAAATGTCATTAAATGCTGACCACTTATATATGTAACTGATTGTTTTATTACTTTGGTAATATCTAACATGTTAAAATAATCAACACCAAGTAAATTAAATAATATTGAGACGTATTCATGTGGTAAGTCATGATGTTGATTTAAATACTTTCTTATCTTACTACCATATAAGTTTTGTTTCTTCATATAGGTAGTAACAAGATTCTTATCTCTTACTAATTCTTTTTTCTTAAACTCAAATCCATGTTTAAAGGATAAAAATGTATTTGGTATTTTAATCCCGTTGTCCACCAAATAAAGTTTGTAAAACACATCACTAAGATTTGTACAGTCCTGTGTATTCACACCAGTTTTTAAACTAATCAACTTTGTCAAGGTATTAATTATTTTATTATTTTCAGAAACTGAATTGGTAAAACCATCAGAGTCAAAATAATCATTAATTAAGTTTGTTTCTAATAACATATCATGAATTAAAGCTAGAGGATTAAAAACACTATAAAAATTATTAACCCTACAACTTTTATTGATAAGTTTTTTCTTACTGGTAACTCGACTACCAACATATACATTTTTAGTTTTAAGGTTGTAGGTCGAGTAATGTAAATTCTTTCTTACATAAAAGAATTGTGAACCAACCTTTCTTTTTCTTTTGGTTAAATATGTTTTAACACCAATCTTATCCCCATACTCCTCAACAACCACAATTAGATGTTCCATCGAAACTCCTTTGGTTTTATCTGCAAAGTATTCTAAATATTTTTCTTCGGTAATAAAACTCTCAACACTTTTTCTCTCCCACTTTTCTTTGGTGGTTTTTATTGATTGTCCATCAAAGATATCGTCACTACTGTAAACAGGTACGTCTACAGTATCTTTATAATTTTTTACCCTATAAAGAGTTTTCTCAAATTTATAATGTGTTACTCTATTTTCCATAAAAAAATAAGTTTGTACAAAGATACTAAATTATTTGGAAATAAAAAAGGGACTTACGTCCCTTTAGTTTAACCAAATCTTTCCCATTGGATGGTCTATGAATGGCGTTACTTGTATCTCAATCTCCTTCTCATTTTCAGGACCCATTTGATTAATCTTAAGGACTATACTAATGAGTTGTTTTCTTGTGAGTTCTATGTCTTCACCATTTTCAATATTCTCAAGAGCAGTATTTCTGAGTTCATTAAAAAAATCATCAGGGTTACCCTTACCAATCAATCCCATGAATTCCTCTGGATTATCTTTAAAGAATGTTTTGAATTGACTGACATATATTTCTACGTCAATGTTCATTTCTATTATCTAAATAAGTGAATGTTAGAATTTGCGTCGTCTAATTTTTTCTGTAATTTTTCAGGAATTACAAGGTTTGGATTACTACCCTGAATGTTAATAACAGAAAGTTTTGGTAAGTCAGCCAAACTTTCAGGGAGTTCCTTTAAGTTTGGATTAGATGGTAATGAAAGGAATACCAAGTTTTTCAAGTTTTTAATACTACTTGGTAGACTCTCAACCACACCTTCTAAGTGTAACGCATCTAAGTTTTTGAAATCTCCAATTTTCTCAGGAACACTAAGCTTAACTGATGAAGTATCATCATCTGAACCATATCTACTACTTCCTTTAGAGAATTCAAATCTTTCCATATCGGCAGGTAACGACTCAAAGAAGTCATCAAATCCATACAATGCAATGAACTTAGATGCCGAATCATTTGGGTAATTAAGAACAACTCTCTTACCTTGTTTACCTGAAGTTAACCCTTTTGCAAATTCAGGTTTGAAAATATCTTTCAACTCAGGAGCCTCATCATTTAAAAACTTAATCAAATTAATTTGACGGTCATTAATATCCATATACTGTCCTGATGGGAAGTGGAACTGATATCTCTCTTTTGGAAGTCCTGTTCTCTCAGCCTTTTCACCAGTCTTTTTGAATACTTGATATAAAGGACCATCTTTAATATAACGGTCAAACCAACTTAAACCAGGTGCCGATGTACACCATCTTGTCTCTTGGTTAAATCCACCAAAGAAACATGCAGCATCCTTACCAGCCTGACCTGCGTCGGTAACTTTAGTAACCACCCAATTAGGACCGTCATAAATCAAATCAGAACCAGGATAAACAAAAGTCTTAGAAGCCTCTTTACGGTCTTCCTTAGTTGCCTTCTCTTTTTCTAATGAAAAGTCTTTTACATTATCATAAAGTGTTTCGATACTTAATTTATTTATGTCACGTAAATCTTGAGGCAGTCTATTCTTAAATCTGTGGAATTTCTTAAGGTCCTCTGTTGTCTTATATAAGTCTTCCCAAAATTGTCCTTTCAAAGCCTTCATCTCACCTTTCCATTCTGGTGTATTAAACTCAGCCTCAGGGTTGAGTGATAAATATTGTTTGATTAACCATTGGGTATATGGACCAACCTTACTAACAACATTGAAGTCATTGTTAAAATTGTCGATGTCAACACCGTCCTTAACTTTACTTTCAGGGTCCGCAACAACTAACGCGAATAATTCTTCCGGCTTTAATTTTGGTTTTTTACCCTCTTTGGCTTTCAATAACTTACCAGCTAAGAAATCCATTCTAGCGTTTTCGCTTATTATATTTTTTAATAATTGACTAAACTTCATGACCTTTTTGTTTTTCATATAAATATACTCCAATAATAAAAGATGTTACAATAAGACAAAGGTAAGGACATTTTTTATTATTTACAAACTATAGTTCATAATCAATAATTCTTCACCCTTAGTTTGTGTTTTACCTTTCTTGGCCGCCGCAGCCTTTACAAACTCTTTCTTTTCCCAAACATAATCCTCCTCAGGGAACCATTCATGGAGTAAATCAAAATCATAATAAGATAATGAAAACTTACCCTCAACTCCATGTAATACATTTGCCAACCTTTCATGGTCTTCACGGTCAAAATCATGATTGGAGTAATAGTTTTCTGTTTTCCAATATGGTGGGTCTAAATAAATGTAAGTTGTTGGTGAGTCGTATTTCTTGATAACATCTTCAAAATCCATATTTTCAACATTAGTTATTGAAAGGAACTTTTCAACCCATTTCTCATTTTTTAATTTGTCTCTAAATGTTAAGTACTTTGATTTGTACTTACCTTTAAGGTCAATAAAGTTTGACGACTCAGGTTTACTCCCACTAAAGACTTGAGTTAGTATATAAGCATATTTGGCTGCAACATTATAATCAGGACCATTTACCACAAAACCGTCAGCAAATAACTCCTTTTGGTATTGTTCAAACTGTAGACGATAAATTGCTGGTGTTGGAAACTCGTCTTTTTGTTGACAATCTATTGATTCAACCGCTTTCAACAATTCAGTTGGATTTTGTATACATTGAAAAAGATTGTAGTTTAATGGATTGAAGTCATTATATACAATAGTTTTTAGATTTGGGAATTTTTCTAAGTCCATATTATAGAAACACCAAAACATTCCACCGAATGTTTCAACATACGTTTCCATATCTTGCGGATAGTAGTCCACTATCCATTTTCCAATTTTACTTTTACCTCCGATGTATGATAGCATAGTTCTTATATTTTACTTAAGTATAAGAAATAAAAATCAAAAAGGCAAATTGTTTTTGAAAAAACTTTAGAATTTATATTTGAAGCTAACTGAAAAGTCTTGACCTGTTCTAAAACTATTTGTCACCACATCACCAACATCTGTGGATTGACTTAATTTGTATTCGGTATTAAATATATTATTAATTCTAACAGAAAAACCGTACTTAGGTTTTTCCACATTGTATATAACATTAAAGAAATGTTGAGGAGATTGGTAGATGTCACCCAAACCAAAAACCCCAACTGAGTTTAATTTTTTACCAACATAGTTATATGTTATCCCTACGTTTCTCTCTCTATCTAATTTGTAGAATACATCTAAGTTAGATAAAACTGGAGATGAACCCTGTAATGGTCTATCTAAATTTGTTACCACCACAGAAGATACCCCACTATCTGATGTATGAATTTTAGACCATAATAATGATAAATTATAATCTACAGTGAATCTATTATATTTCTTTTTAAGTTCAATTTCACCACCAAATACATTTGAGCTGGTACTGTTTTGATAAGTTTCTAATCTCCCACTTGCAGTTGCAACATTTACTCTTTCAATTGGGTTATTAATAAGTTTTGAGTATAATGTTAACGCAACCATCTCACTTCTATTTGGATAGAATTCTATGTTTACATCATTGTTATACACTAATGAATTAACTAAATTAGGATTACCTTGAATCTTTGAACCGGCAAATACTTCAGTATAAATAAATGGTGTCATTTCTCTAAATCGAGGACGGATTGTTGTTATAGAGTTACTAGTTTTGAATTGTACCTGTTCACTAACTTTATATTTTAAATTTAAGAAAGGTAATAACTCCAAATTATCCAACACACTATATCTAACAAACACAGGTGAAAGTTGGTCTCTGTAACGAACAAACTGATAAACTTTTTCAACACGAGAACCTAAACTCATATCTATTTTATCCGTTGTTAACTCTCCCTTGTAATACCCACCATTTATATATGTTTTACCGTTAACTGCTGACGATGGATTGTTAACCCATAGTTGTTGACTGTTGTTTTTATTTATAAAGTCAAAAGGATTGTTTGGGTCTATTGTTGTGTTTTCATTATTAACCCCCGACAAATCATAATATTGTTGTTGGTAATCAAAGTCATTGTTAATCATCATAAATGAATAACCAAACTCATTAATAAATCTATCACCGTTGTGTCTTCCAAAGATACTAAAGTTAGTTCTGTTTTCTTTGTTCTGACTCCAAAAATTATGGTTGTCTAATTTGTCAACATTATTAAACTGAAAGGTACTATCATACAAATAAACAAACTGTTGTCTTCCATTTTCACCACTGTTCACCAAAGACAAACCAGCAATACCTTCAATATCCCATTTATCTCTGTGTAGTTCACCTTTTACCTGTTGAGCGAATAAAGTATGTCGAGTAGGTGTGATACGTGTTGTATGGATGTCTTTTGTATAATCAAAGTGTGTACCCTGAGTGTATCTATCTGATACTGAACTTTGACTAATAAACAATGAAACACTCTTTAAACTGTATGTATTACGATTATGAGTCAATACCAATATTGACGATGGAGTAAACTGTGAAAGTGTTTCTTTGAAATTATAATCCAATACGGAATTACCTTGTTTGTTTGCAAGTCTCATCACACCACTTGTATTCTGATTGTCATGGATAAGATTTGTATTAAAAAATAAACCGTACTTCTTATTCTTATTATACCCATAACTTATATTAAAGTTACTATTTGGTATTGGTGTTAAACTATTTGCCCCGCCTCTATATCCAACGTTCCAACCTTTTTTAACATCTGAAGTTAATATGTTAATCTGAGCACCACTAACATTACTCCATTGTTCTGATGAATAACTCTTCTTAACTTTGACGTTATCCATAACACCAATTGGTAATAATGAAAGGTCTATGTTTTTCTTATCAGCGTTATTCGATGGTAATGGTATTCCGTTAAGTGTTACTTGATTGTACCGGTCATCCAAACCTCTGATGTTTAACCTACTACTTGAAAAGGTTACACCACTTACTTTCTTAAGTCCGTCTTCCACATTAGATATTCCTTTCTTTCCCATCTCTTGGGAACCTATTGAAGTCTCGACACCTGTAAGTTTTTTTCTTTCAAGAATCAACACCATTTCACTAGCATTATTCTTTTTTGCAAATACCTCAACATCCATTATCACAATCGATTCTGGTTTCATATTAACGACCAACTCCCCTCCTGTTGTGGTTACGGTATATTCATTATACCCCATAAAGTTAAAAGTAACCTTTGTGGGTGTGTCATTTAATTTGATTTCATACAAACCATCAAAGTTGGAATACGTGGTTTGACTGTCCGTTCTAATAACAACTTGAGGTAGTGGTTGATTGGTTTCATCCACTACCTTTCCTGTAAGTTGTTGGGCTAAGGTGGTATGTGTTAAAAACACACACACCACAAATAAAAGTTTTCTCATTATTTTGTCCATCCGTTCATCCACTGTGTACCGGAACCAATATTTGAATCAGGTATAAACCATGAATCGTTCAATGTCTTTGTTAAATTTTCAAATGAAGAACAATCTTTAAAATCTGTTCCGTTACCAGTTACGATAGAATTTGCCACGAACAAATCTCCGTTGGTTACGTGGTCCAATGATGTTTGTTCAGAAACTCTAACACCATACTTAGGAAATCCTGTAACGTATGCATTGAAGATTTGACCTTTAGTTCCTTCTCTTAATCTCATACCCTCATTCGACGCATCACCATCATTAACACCATTTAATGTGATGTTCGATAAAGTTGGATTTGAATATGGAGATAAAGTATTATCATCAGAATTGTTATCTGCTTCAATACCTCTATCACCACCGTCTACACCTTGTTGACAGTACCAGTATTGTCCTTTACCTCTCCATCCGTGAGTCCAATCGAATGCGTCATCCTGATTGTGTGTCGATACTGCATATCTTACATTAACTGTTCCACCGAAGAACTCAATACCATCATCAGCACCTTTATACGCTTGGATGTATTCAACAGTGGTACCATTACCGACACCGTTGAAAGAGAATCCATTCAACTCGTTATCAGTACCTAATATCTTACCAGCATATTCCACACGAATGTATCTAAGAACACCTGAGTTGTCCTCATCGTTGTCACCACCGTAGATACCTGTACCACCTTCACCTTCAGCACTAAAACCTGTATTAAGTTTTGCTTTACCGTTGATGATAAGTCCACCCCAATCACCATATGTTGGGTCTGACTTCAAAGGTGTGAAGACAATAGGATTTGTGTTTGTTCCTTCTGCCATAATCTTACCACCTTGTTTGATTGATAAGAAACTTGTAACATTAGGGTCAGCATAAATTGTTTGACCACCAGGAATTGTTAAAGTGTTTCCATCCTCAACAAATACTCCACCTGAAATCATCCAATTCTGACCAGGTGTCATCGTAAAGTTTTCATTAATTATACCTTCAACTTTATTGTAAGTAACTCCGTCTACAGTCACCTCAGTTACAAAGAAAGTTTTATCAGTCGGTTTTGGTTCTTTTTCACAAGAAGATGTCAACAACAAAATCATGGCTGACATTAAAACGAGAATTGTTTTTTTCATATTTAAGAATTTTAACAATATGTAGTGGTAAAATCAAATAAATCTACCTCACAACAACGAATTAGCACAACCATAATATATGACCCCCTAAAATGAAAATTTAACATTGCAAAATACACTTTTAATTTCTCAATGTTATATTTATGTTAAGAGGAATCTTACAGTTTTCTAACATAAACGAACAAAATTTAAGAGTAATGAAGAAGTTGTTTTTAGTAATGTTTATGTTGATGAGTAATTACTTATTTTCACAAACAACATTGTACACCGACAATGACGGTGATGGTGTTATCGAATACACCCTAATTAGAAATAATGGCTCAGTAGAAGAAGAAGGTTATTACCTAAATGGAAAGATGGTCGGAACATGGACTTCCTACTACACCAACGGAGTAATTAACATCAGAGCCAATTTCAAAAATGGATTAAGACATGGTAGTTGGACCATCTATGATGAGTCAGGTAAAATTAAATTTGAAATAATTTACAAAGACGGTATCAGAGAAAAGGTGGTTGAACACCACTACAATTAATCCTTGTAACAATTTTTGTAAGGTCTACAAGACGCTTTCTGAGAGAACCCCATATCCTTACATGGGGTTTTTTCACAATAAGATTTACTCATCTTACGTTTTTTCTTATATTTCTTTTGTTCTTCATCCATGAATTGATAAAGAACCCTACGAATTAAATCCTTACTCATATATATAAATATGTCAAATCAAGAATGTAACGAGTGTAAAAATAAAGGATTATCTAACATGCAAATTTTTTCTGTGGTGTTAGGTGTTTACATACTATTCAGTGCAATTTACGGAACAGTAAAATTATTAGAATTATTATTCTGATAATATTTTTTCAATTTTTCTTATTTGCTCATCAGTCAATGTTACATTATCAATAACTGATATTCTTAAATACATATTACCTCTAACATTAGAGATGTTATATCCCTTACCTTTTAATCTTAAAGGTTTTTCACTATCAAAAAAATCAGGTATATTAACACTAATATTACCATCAGGATGTGGAACAATTATTTTATTTTTTTTGATAATATCTAATGGGGTTACTTTAGCATTATATATTAAATCGGCACCTATTTTTTCAAAACCTTCTGACTTTTCAAGATTTATTTTAACAACCAAATCACCATATCCTGAATTAGTATAATAATTTCCTTTACCTCTTATTCTTAAAAAATCACCATTATCCATACCCATTGGAATGTCTACTTCCATACTCTCCATTTTGTCTACAACCGCATGACCATTACAAGTATAACAAGGATTTGTAATTTGATACCCCGAACCTCCACAACCAGGACATTGTGTTTCAACTACGGTGTTAAATAATCCTGTACCCATTTGTCTTCTAACAATGCCTGAACCATTACAAACATCACAAATTTTTCTATCTCCACCACTACTGTTACAAGTAGAACAGGGACCTTTACTTCGATAATTAAATGTTTTTTTACCCCCCTTATACGATTCTATTGGTGTAACTGAGACATTGATAACCATATCTGGTGATTTTGGTTGTCGAGGTTGTCTTGCTTGACTATTAAACATCTCATAGAACTCTTCAAAACTTCCACCACCAAATGGATTAGGATTATCATATTGTCTTTTTTTATCCTGATTACTTAAAACGTCATACGCTTCGGCAATCTCCTTAAATATTTCAACACCTTCTGGGTTTACATCAGGATGGTATTGTTTACTTTTACTTCGATACGCCTTTTTGATTTCATCAGGAGATGCATCACGACTGATACCTAATATTTTATAATAATCTTTCATGGATAACTACATCATAGTATTGTTTAAGAATAAGAAAAAGAGAAGAATAATCAAAGGTTACTCTACAGAAAATAATGCGAAAAACAAATTTAAAAAATTAGTTGGCGACAATTCTGTTAAATTTCCCGTGTATTATGAAAATGCAGAGCCCTGTACTTTTGAATTAGGTTTGTTAACAAATCAAAAGTCTTTTCAAATATCCCTATTTACTACAGATGAAATTGGTAGGAATAATCCAGTTAAAGTTGAAGGTGATTCCGATTATGTATTTTTAGATATACAAAAATATGACTTGGAAGAAAAGATTTATGATTGGCAGACAGACAGTAGAATTGGATTCGATGATTTAATAAAGACTTACTGTAAACAAAATACACTTAAAAATATCTCCACATTAAATAACAAACTCATCATACAAATAGATGAAGTCTTTTACCTATTTAGTTTGAAAAATACTGAAGATAGTATAAGATTACTTCAAACAATGGAAAAGGAATTTATGACCACCGGAAGACGTGATGCAATATTTGTTAGAGACTTATCTACAACACAAAGAAAGTGGATGTATAACCTATTAGAAGAATATGGTTTTGATAGAAAAAAGTTATATAGACAGAATACTACGTTTTCAAAACGAAGTTAAAATTTACACCTGAAATTTCTATAGTACATTTGTTTTTATGTCTATCTAATTCCCTAAAGTGACTCATTAGATTCTTATAATCATCTTCGGGTAATTCTACAACAACACTAACATCACCTTTAGATAAAAATGAATCTTCAACAATATTAGTTATTTCGGCTAATTTACTTAGCTCATCCATAAAACTCTCTTTATTCTCTGCCATAATGTGTATTTTTTATTATGTGAGACAGTGTTACGGATTTTGTTTGGTTCACTTTCAAGAATTGAGTTTATGATATCAGACTTAGATTTTTTTATCTCCTGATTATCCCTCAATTGTTCCTTCTTGAACCACAACAGCATGTCCTCCATCTCCTTCGGGGTCATTTTGTTGCTCATTTTCTATAATTTCTTCGTTGTTTAGTAAAGTTGTATTATTGTCTATCTCAAAATAAAGTTTTTTTAATTCGTCAACGTTTTTGTTTTCAAAAACAGATTTTAATTCTTCTATCTTTTCCTTGAATAACCTTTCTTTTTCTTCCCTCTCTTTATTATATTTAAAAATATTGTCAACGGCTTGTTCTAAAGATTTAACTCCACTCTTTTCGTTCTTTACAACAAAAGAATACAAATTTGTGTTAGGTCTATCTGATTTTTCTTGTTTTATTACTTCAATAGTTTCCACAAATTTTTTTGGTATTACCCAATTATTATTAAGGTATAAATCAAAAGACGCATAATCTTTTAAGTATCTTAGAGATTTTAAGTATTCTTTTGTTTTTTCTGTAAATTCTGAAAATGCCATCAAAAAAGATATATTAAATAGGTTATGAGATAACTCAAAAATAAACCATAAACGGTAAGTGCTCTCTCACTAATCTCAAGTTTTCTTGGTGGAGTAGATATGAGAGCACTTACAAAATTTATGATAAGTCTAACTAATACAATAGCGGAAAAGATTCCGATAAATGTTGTTGTGTATGTTAATAGACTTTCAAACATTCTCTTAATTTTTTGATTCTGTCAAAATTTCACCTCTCAATTCTTGGAGTAAACTTTTAAGTTCTTGTGCTGATTTTCTAGCTCTTGTACCTGCAGATTTATTTCCTCCGTAGAATTTAGTTGTGTCAACTGACAACGATTCAACTAATGTTTTAATTTTTTCTAGTGTTTCCATTTTAAAAAATATTATGTGTTTTTATTTTTATATATTTTAACTTTTTATTCTTTATAGTAAAGCCAAAAGAGATTTTTTATAAAGTTAATGAACGCTCTAATGTTTTATATACATCAGTAAACATCTCTAAATCTGATTTGGATACCATTCTTTTTCTGTTAAATAACTCTTTAAAGAAGTTTCCAATCTCTTCTCTAACCTCTTTGTCTGGTTGTTCATAGAAGACCTCAAAAAAGAAAGCCTCGAAGTATTCGTAATCATCTTTTTTAAAATTAAATGTGATAGACTCGTTTTTAAAAGAATTAAGTGTTTTATTCCAACACCATTTAAAATGTTCTTTTTTTTCTTCACTACTTAATCCAATCTTGGTTTCTTTAAAATCCCCATGACTATTACCTAAATAGGTCGTTTGAACCAAACCTAGTAAGGATAAACAATAATCCCTAAAAAGTTCAGTTAGTTCTGGTATTATATTATTTGCCTTATACCAAATATCTAAATCTTCATTTGACATAGGTTTGGATAACCAATTAAAAAATTGGTCCATATTATATCTCTTCATAAAAGAAATATAGTATGGACCAACTAAAGGTGAATATTTTTTTTATTATTGGGTTTTTTGATTATACCCGATTAGGTTTTTAATCTTACCTAACTCTTCATTGATTTTGTCTTTTTTCTTTTCTTCTGTAGAAGCCAAGTCTAAAGCTTTCATCATATCGTTATGCTTTGTTTCGCCAGCAACATCATAAACAGGTTGGTCCGCCTTTTGGTAAGACATAGCTTTTAATTTAGCTAAGATGTTACGCTTTCTTCTAGTATTAACTTGTTTGTTCACATCAGTCTTAACCGCATTTGCATATTCATCGGAATTACCTGTTTTTGAGGAACCTTCAATATTCATATCTAACCATTCTTCATTTGGTTTGATTTGGTCGTACTCTAAATTTTCCATACCACCTGAACGTGCGATTTGGTCAATGTACTCTTCAACCGAATCAGATGCATTATACATTTTCTTAACATCACTCTTTTTAGTCTTACCGTTATCTCCTGTGATGTCCATCATAGTATTACCTCTTGGATATGAATCAGATTCGGGATTGTATTCTACACCCATGTTTTTCATGTAGTCCTTCATCTTTTTGGTAACTGACTTAACATAATCATCATTAGTCTTTTTAGTCTCGTTACTATTCTTTTTTTCTAATGATTCTACTGATGACTTTTCTTGAATAACAATTCTTTCTATTAATTCAATCATTTCATCTTCAGTTAACTGAAGTGTTTGTTTTTTTGATTCAGCTTTAATGTCTTTCTTAATAGTTACCTTATGCATTTTTCCACTACCCTCAGGGAATTCAAATTCGTCTTTACCTGCATCTTTAGCGGCATCGGCAGCTAAAACAAAAGCATTACCCTCATTTGTTTCTTCTTCAGCCATATCACCCGCAACTAATTCACCGAACTTAAATCCGGCTGGTGTTCTAAAATCTTTTTTATCTAAACCATCTTCATCTGAATTGTCTGAGTAAACACCAATCTCATCATTATCTGGCATATTTTTAAGGTAATCTTTATCACCCATTTTTTTCATTTCTCTTTCTTTACGTCTTTTTTGAGCAATGTTATAAAAATCTTCCATCTCATCAATTTCTTGAGATTTGTTTTCGTTAAGTTGTGACTTAACATTTTTAATTTTTCTACTCAATTCTTCAGAAAGAACTTTATTAACTATTTCATCAATTTTTTGTTCAATGTTATTCATAACAGTATTTTACATATAAATATATCAGTTTATCTAAATCTCGCATATGGATTTATTCTCACATCAGCTAAATACAACCCTAAATACTTTATTACATCCATAGGATGATTTAAACTATTCATAATCGCATATTCAACAGGATTTCCTCTGTATGATTCCTCTTCCTCTTCTGGCGGTAAATAACGACTAATCATCTCATAAAATTCAACAGGGACATCTTTACCCTTAAATTTTAAATCATCCATCTGAACCCATATCGCAACCTCTTTAGTGTCGCTAAAATCATAATCTTCAGAATTACCAAAAAATCCACCTAGTTTACCTTTTGGTCCAACATCAAGAATTTTAACTTTACCACTTAACCCGTTATTATTAAAATCATATTCTTTCCCGTCTAATTCTTTTTTTAGGTACTTAGCCTTATTATCTTTAATTGAATCTAACCATTCTTTTTTGTGTTCCTCAGCCGACTTTGGTTTGTAATCGTCAGGAAATTCAAATGTTACATATTCTGTCTCATCTTCCTTAATAAATTTTTCTTCAAATTCATGAAGTACAATACTTTTAATAACATTAATAGGTAAACTCTGTCTTAATGAAATATTTTCAATAGCCTCTTTTACCATATCACTTTCAAAAAACTCTAAAGCATTTATATCACCCTGATTACAGTACGGAAAAGTTTTACACTTATCTTTTATTCTAACATATTTAGAACCAGGACCACCAAGTTTAGGGAATTTTTTATCTCTGACAGACCTTAACTCTTTATCCACAGTCTTAGGGTTAGAAAGTTTCAAAGGGTCTTTCTTTGGTGCACCAAACGCAACATCGTAAGCACCCACAGATGAAGATGTTGTAGCCTCTTTTGTTTCTTCTTTTTTAGGTTTTCCTTCATTTTCCTCATCTCTTATAGATTGAACAATCTTTGAGAAGATTTGTTGTAACACCTCAGGTGTTAATCCATCAGTTTCTCCTTTGGGATTTTCATCTGACTTTAAGAACTTAGAATGTCCTTTTTGTTCATCTACCGGACCTCCCTTTGGTTTAGTTTTAGAAACCGTACTTTTTTTAATTGGTCCAAATAATGGTCCAACATAAGCACCTGCAGATGAAGCACCTGTAGCTTCTTTAGTTTCTTCTTTTGAAGTTTCAATTTTACTTAATTTATCGTAATATTTTGGGTCTTCCGATACATGGTCCATCGCAATTTCCATCGCAACATTTAACTCTTTAGTATGTTCTATTTCAACATTTAAACCTTTTAATAATTGGTCTATAATTTCGTCAATACTTACATTATGTTTTTTAGCTAATGTTTCAATGGTTAATTGGTCTGCCAATCCACCCTCAATCTCATCTTCGGTTATGTCGTTTTTCAAAGATGATAGTGTTTTAGTCTTATCCATCATACCTTCAGCATCAGGTGGATTAACTGAACTAAAAGCCTTATTTAAACTTTTAGTCATCATATCTTTTAAACTATCCATTACCTTACATTTTTAAGTTGTGGCTCCCAAAAGCTTCGTTTAGTCCACATAATCATATAAAATTCTTTCATGATTTTTGTGACAATCTCATTTATATCACCCTGTATTTTACCTCGTTGAATTTCCTTTTTAATAAGGTCGATGATTTTATCTTCGAATTGTTTCAAAGTATTTGAGTTAAGAAAATCTTTAATCTCTTTCCTAATCATTACTTCAATTTCTTTTTTGTCTGTTGCTGAAAGTGCCATTACTTACCTAGTTTCCAATACATTCTACCACCTACTACAGGTGCAAAATTTTGATTTATACCTACAGAGAGTCCATATGCCGTCTTCTTTTTAGTTCTATATAATAAGTCACCACCCAAGAAATTTAATCCACTGGTGTTTCCCTGAACACCAAAACCATAATACAACTCTCTATTATTAATATAATTATTAATTGTTATTTCTTTTGTTATAGTTGGGATTGCAATAGAGACTTTTGGTGTACGAGCAAATATTTTATTTTGAGTTATAGTATCATTAATTACTATATTACCAATAGTATCAATTTCAATTGTATCTGAGTAATAATACTTGCTATAATAGTCTTTTAGTATTGCACCAGTATCTATCATTCTCGGAATGGTGTCATGTTCTGTCACAATTTTAGTTCTCCATTTAGGTACATAAGTTATTTCCGGTATTCTTAATGTATCCCACTTAACAGTTTCAATAATAGTTGTGTCTATTTTTCCACCACCGTTACTATTACCTCCATCACACTCTCTCATTAGAAGTATTACAATAACTAAAATAACAATCAGTATTGACTGAATGTTATTAAAGATAGATTTTAATATTTCTAAAAACTTATTCATCTTCCCCTTGTACCGTTTTTGTTTTCTTTCTCTGAGCCAATATCTTAGCCCATTTAGCCTTGAACTGGTCGTAGTATGACGATAATTTGTTAATCGTTTCAACAAACTCAGGGTCAACCTTAATCATATCACCATTGATATAGATACCATTACTCTCACCTATTGTATACATGAAATCAATATCCTTATCGATTATCTTACCGCTCCACTCTACATTACTTGGGTATAAATTTAAAGTACCGTAATCAGCCATGTCTGAAACTTGGTCAATAAACTCGTCCATAGTCTCTTGGAAGGCTGTCTTCTCATCTGTTGATAACTCCAAATCTTGTTTATTCTTGCCATGCAGTTTTACCAATCCACCAGATACTCTATATGTCTTTGATTTTTCTTCCTGTGGCTCAACATCAAATTCTTCTTCCCCTTCAATATCAGCATCAATATTTGTAGGAGGCGCAACTTGTTCAGTCAATCTTCTTGACCTTCTAAGTAATTCTTTTATTTCATCATATTCATTAATCATATTTCTAATTGTTTTTTCAATTCATCAAAATCAAATGCCGGGCTTAAGTCTGTAAAACTAGAATCATAGTTACTCTTTGTTACTATTCCTTCATATTTTTCAATACCGTCAACCTTCACATTATGACCTATCATGTTCTTTGGAATATTGAAATTATCACAAAGTTCATTAATCAACAAACCTAAACTATTTAACTGTTTTTCAGTATAGGGTTGCCAAAAGAAATGTCCTCTCCACTTTCTTTCAAATATTCCTTCATTATAAATATTACCAATCCAATTAACATACGCACCACTTAGAGGGTTTTTCCTCAACCAGCCAAGATTTTCTAAACAAATGGTAATAACATTCTTATTATGTTCAGGTATTTCCATATATTTTGAGTAAGTGTCAGGTGGTATAATATTAATAATATCACCATCTCTAGTAATAATATAGTTGGGTAGGTATGGATTATTACCGTTATACCTTGTCTTTAATGAAACAACATAGTCCTTCACATTCCTTGATGAATGACAAAGGACTATCTGTTTCTTTTTTTTATTTTTACCTAAGGATTTAAATCCTGTCAAATCTAGCATTTCTACCATCACGTTTTTGATAAATTAATCTTCTTATTTGTTGAGGTGGAATTGGTGATGTGATAGTATCTTGTGGTATTTCTTCTGAATTCTCTTCTATTTGTTCTTGTATGTTTTCACCTTCTTCTTCAGATAATCTAACTTCATTTTCAGAATTTTCAATATCTAAATCTTGTTTTTTATTTTTTGTTATTTTGTCCAACTCCATTTGAAGTCTTTCTAAATCTTCATTCGTTGGTGTGTATTTTGTTTTTTCCAACTCAACTTTATGTTCCTCCTCTTTTCTTTTTTTCTCCTCATAGAGTTTGTCAAAGTAAGATTGTAGTCTTTCTAAGTCTTCTTCAGTTGGTGTATATTTGTTGTTGTTGTCGTCATTATTATTGGTGATTTCCTCTTTAACCTCTTCAGGTAAATCCTCTTTTTTGTTTTTTAACCTTGAGAATGCAAAGTTAGCTGCGATAACCAACGATACCGCTAATGGGTCAAAGACAAATATTATTACCAACATTAACCAGTTTACGATATTACCCATAGGAACTTTTGTCAATTCACTAAGATACTTTAAAGGTCCTAACTCACTAGCCAATTCTGTATTACTCTCTTTTTCTAAAATTTGTACCTCTATTGCTGTTATCGAGTCTGTAACATTCTCAATTTTTTTAGACAAATCATCTCTTGATACTACAGCACTATTCAATTGAGATTCTAACGCTCTCCTATTTGATGATGATTGTACTGTTATAATTTGACCAGACTCTCTGTCTTTATATTGTGAAATATTATTTGATAATCCACCTCTTAAATCATTAATACTTTTATCAATAGTTGCCTTTTCATCTAAATAAAAAGTCCTACTTTCTTCAAATCTTTCTTTTTTAAGTGTCAATAGATTTACACCTTTATCTAATATTTCAGATTTAGTTGCGGTTTCTTGGTACGCTGAAGATAAGAAACCATATATCCCCGCAGATGTAATTAAAACCAATATACATGCTGCGATTGTTAAATAAATTTTTAATAGTCTATTCAACTCACCCCAATACTGATACAATAAGGAAGCTATGACAAGTTTTGCTACCTCAAGTGAACCTGCCATAATCAAAACTTCAAATGAAGCACCAGCGAAAAGTTTACTTAGACCCGTAACAGAATAAAAAGCTGCCGACGCTGAAACCGACAACGCCGACAGTGCTATAATAGTTGGGAAAGTAAACTTTTGAAAAAATTCAATTATTTTTCTCATAATTTTATTACTTACAGTACCTTATAAATATCTGTAAATAATATATTACATATAATCGAAAAGTGATGCACTCTCATTACGAAGTTTTCTAAGTGCCTTTTCTTTAATCTGACGTACACGTTCTTTCGTTAAACCAAAATCACCACCAATATCTTCAAGAGTTCTTGGAGTGCCGGTCAATCCATAATAATCTTCGACAATCAATCTCTCTCTTTCATCAAGATTATTCATGATTTCCATGAGTTTTTCTTTTAATATACCATCAGTTGCAAAACTCTCATCAGGTTGAACCGCATTAGTGTTTTCAATCATATCAACAAGGGTATCACCTTCTTCATTGATGAAGTTATCCAACGCAATTGTTTTAGGTAATGTCACATACTTATCTTCCAACTCAGCATTAGTTTTCTGAGCTTCCTTCTTTGCTTTTTGTAAATCCTGAACAACGTTAACAGGAAGTCGAATAGTTCTTGAATTCTCATTCAAAGATTGTAGTATAGATTGTTTAATCCACCACACGGCATATGAAATGAATCGTAGTTTTTTACTCCAATCGAAGTTTTTGATTGCCTTCATCAAACCAAGATTACCTTCAGCAATCAGGTCCGCAAGGTCAAGTCCTTGATTTTGATATTGTTTTGCAACTGTAATAACAAATCTCAAGTTACCCTCAAGTAGCTCTTTGTAAATTACTTCTCTTTGTTCATCTGTACATTCATCAGAGCAAATTATTCTTGATAGTTCTCGCTCCCTTTCAGGTGTCATTACCTTAATTTTACGAATATCCTTAAGGTACATTTGAATTTCCTCTTGATTTAGAGGGTTGGTCGAATTCGTGAAATCATTATTTTCCATTTGCATATTTTTCAAGTTGTTGTTTTTCTTTTTTTGATAGTGATTTAAATCCTTTTTCTGTAATCTTGTCCAAAATCTGGTCCAAAGTTAATGATTTATTTTTATTATTACTAAGTTGAATCATTTTAATTTCATCATCGTCCATATCGTCATCATCCATATCAAAAAGTTTTTCATTTTCTTCTTCTGATATGTTAGACATAAAGTATTCAATAATACGATTTAACTCATTTTCTTTTTCCTCTTCGTCTTTGGTTTTATTAACTGTAGGTCGTTTTAGGTTACTATCCAAGTCAAGAACGTAACCCACAATTTCTTCAGGACCGAACGCAGATACATTGTCAGTCTTTTCCAAAAGGAAGTATTGGTCAACCATCAACTCTAATTGTATTGAGACAAACTCAGCTAAATCATTAAAGTTAAGGTCCGATTTAAAATGAACTACAACTCCATAGTCACCCCAAACAAATTTAAGGTAGTCTGTTGTAATAATAGGAGTGAATTCACTCATGATACTTTCAATGTACTTTTCACCATTCTTGTAATCTCCGAAGATGAAAAGCATATAACTTGTTTCTTTTGGTTCCATGTACTGTTTTTCTATTATACTTATATTTATATGTAAAATCAAATTCCAATGAAAAAATTTAAAATCACTGAAACTGAGTTGACAAAGTTAATACAAAAATCTGTATTAAAAAACTTAAATGAAGAAGAATTTTCAGTAGAGCCACAAGTACCAATGACAAAAAGAGAAAAAGAACTAGAAGGTATGTTTGGTTCATATGGTGGAGATATTCCTGCTGACGTATTAAGATACATGAGAAAGAACCCTAAACTTATAATGAAAAGATTATTCGATATCTACGGTGAAAAGTTAATGGATTACATTCCCTTCCCCGAAGATGAAATCGTTACATCAGACGTTGATATGATGACAGAGGAAGAAGAAAATGAAGTTGAAATGGAACAAGAATATCCTGTTGATGAGTTTGATTTTGAATTGGATGATTCTGATGTGAATGACATTATGTCTAAGAAAGGACCAATGAGACGTTTTAGAGGTTCAATATATGTTGATGGTTTGGTTCCTGAAACAGATAATAAAGACTACGACAGAAAGTTAGCAGTTAAAATTTTAGAAAACTACGCTAAGAAATTACCAACAGCCGAATCTTATGTTGGTGGTGTTGGATTCAAACAGAGAAGTTTATTAGACCCATACGATAATATGGATTTTTAAATAAAAATATTTTAAATGAAGAACCCACCTTTCGGTGGGTTTTTTTTATTCCTTAACCTTAACTTCCAAACTCTTAAATCTTCCGAAACCATTGAAGTTTCCTTTAGACATCCAAAGAGTTTCATATGGGAGGACGTACTCCACCTTACTTCCGTCCTCCCGAGTAATCACAACAACACACATCATACCAACTCCATTTCTTTTTCATTATTAACAAAAGCCATACTGTCCCAAGTTTTTGCATTCACCGCGTTGTATTGATATTGACTGTAAAGTTCGGTGTTGAACCACAAAGAGTTAATAGTACCGACCTTCAGACCTTTCAACATGTCTTGGTCAACCAACTTGATTTTCTTACCGACACGAGCAAACACGGTAAGCCAATAGTTTGAACCTTCAGGTTTAAACTCCACAGTTTGGAGAGCTCCTTTATTAAACCAACCCAAAACCCTGCTTGGGTCTTTTGAAAAGTCCGCGTTAGTATGTTGATTAAATTCAACAACAGTCATAAATCCAGCTTTAACCTTAACAACTGCACGGAACTGACCGTTGCGTCCACAGATGAAGTTTGTCTTATTGAGTCGGATGATGTCGATGATGTTTTCCATAGTTGTATCGTTTAACAATACAAATATACACCAAAATTCCGAACTACAAAAACTTACTTAAACTTTTTTACCTTATGAACCGGTTTTAGTTTTCCACCTTTGAACTCGAATTCCTCATCTCCGTACTTCACATTTTTACCTGAGTACTGAGGTTCGTAGGTACCGTCCTGTTCATAGTTTTTCTTGTACTTACCCATAATCAATTATTTATTAGACACGTTTTGAATACCCAACAACCTGATAAAAGTCTTTCTTACCATCACAGTAATCTTTCACAAGTTGAAGTAGATTTTTGAACATAAATGCACCCGTAGTTTGTTTTTCACA
>Ga0222714_10001074_pt1 | contig 30956 bp, 29 predicted proteins | sample C33_3DmetaG_FD_165048 | JGI IMG/M metagenome (GOLD analysis project Ga0222714, IMG submission 165048) | Estuarine water microbial communities from San Francisco Bay, California, United States - C33_3D | ecosystem: Environmental > Aquatic > Marine > Unclassified | place: USA: California... | reverse complement strand
TCCATAATTTGGAAATAATGTTTTTGGAAAAAATCAAATTTACTTTTATTTCCTTGGGAATCTGTTAAGTTATCACAAAATAAATTTTGAAGTGATATTTTGTTATCTTTAACAAAATTTCCATATGAATCTGGTTCTGAAAAATATGTATAAAATATATTCCAATCTAGAAATACATAAAAATGGGCTGCCATAACTATTACACTTAAAATGGAAATGAAATATTTTAAATCAGATTTACTCGTTATATAGGAATAATCTTGGCACCAATCACCATCCCAATCAATAAGTTTTACAACAATATTATTTGGATCCGAATAATTTATCATACAATTAGCAGGTTTAATATCAAAACAAATTAATCCAAGGTTATTGGTGGTAGCGTAAAGTAAATCCACAAGCTGTCTAGCAATTTTATGATCAGTTATAGATAATTTACCACTAGATTTAGAATCTTTACCTGGACCAGTTTCATAATAATCACTTAAATCTGATTCCATCTTTTCACAAATAATATAGTTATAAAAATGTCCATTATTTTCTAAATATCCATAATTATACAACATAGGGGTGTATCCTAACGAATTAGCTCTTTCCCAATTACTTTTACTTTGTATTGCTTCTTTAAGGTTATTTATTTTTTCGTTTTTATTTTTTCCTAGAACTGTAATATGATTAAATGATTCTATTTGAAAAGAAGCATATTTAGATAGTCTAACAACAACAGTCAAATCGCCAGATTTATAAATATAAATATCATTATTACCTCCCTTTGTTATGCGTCTTATAAGTTTAATATTTTTTCTTAATTCATGTGGAAATGATTCTTTAACAATTGTGTTTATATCATTTTGAATAGATGGAATTAATTTCTGTAATTCGGCACCTGAATTGAGAATACCAGGAATATTTTCATAAGTAATATCTTTAAAATCAAATTCAGTATCAAATCGACTCATAATATAATATATATATAGGTAAAAATTATATAATTATTTCTTCTTTTTGGATTTATGTTTAGATTTTCGTTTTTTGGAACGAGTTTTAGAAACTAATTTGGATTGGTAAGTGGATTTACAGTGGTGGTAAAGATTGTTATCAAGTATTTGTTTTTGGGTATCAGGAGTAATAAATTTTTGTAAATTTTGTAGGGAAGAATAATAAACATCTAATTCTTCTCTTACTCTATTTCCGGCCATAGATTTATATGATACGGGAATTAAATGCTTGGGCAAAAATAATATATTTTGCATAATTATTTTTTTAATATCTTCGAATTTATTAGGATTTTTATCAAATTGTATAAAGTTATTTACATCTAGATTTGAAATTTTATTTTTTTTAAAATAATTGATTAAAGGTTGAGGGAATTTTCCATTCGCTTGTTTTAATAATTCTTTTAAATCAATTTGTTTAAACACATAATTTTGAGAATCATTGCCAATTATTTCACTAGAAAAAATATCATATACTATAAATTTAATCATAAATAATAATTGAAGAGAGTTTTGCCATTCTCCTTTGACTCTTTGAATAATATTTTCCATACTGTGACACAAATAAAGAGATTTTAATTGAGTTTTAGAAAAATGATTGGTTAGGGTATTTAAAGAAGTGGATGGGGCTTTATTTTTTTGACCCCATTTAATTTCCCAATCATCAACTTTGAAGGAAATATTCGAGGGAACTTTAAAATTAGAATGTATATATTTTACTAAATTATCTAACATTATTATTCTATCTTCTTCTGAAACACAACGCACCCAAGGTTTATTATAATATTTATTAGTAGGCAAGAAGTGATATTGTATTTTTTGTTTAGGATGTTTAGATGAGACAAAAGAAGAAATATTAAATGCTAATTGACCTGTTGCTTTCGTTGGGGGAGAAAATACGCCACCATCAAGAATATAAATAGAAGAAACCATAGACTTATATTATATAGATAAATTTTTATAATTATATTTTGAATATATATATAAATGAGCTCAACAGACAATACAGAAAATACAGAAGAAAAGAAAAATGAAAATAAAATAGGGTCTTTTGTGAAAGATGTCGTAGGTGCATTAATACAGGTGCTTATACTAGGGATTTTAGGAGCTAATTTTGTTTTTCTTACACGATTAGATTTAGACATGTTATTTCCAACCGATATTGAGAAAAGACCATATACCGATAAAAACAGAGCTGGTAATGAACTACCTGAATTGTGTCCCGGAAAAAAGCCGATGAATGGAGGTAGAAAAACAAAACAAAAAGGAGGATCTAAAGGAATGGGATGTGGAGATTTTATAGATATATGTGATAGTAAATTATTTGAAAATAATTATTTTAAAAATATGTTTGATTATGGATTTCCTTATACATTAGAGAGTAAAGAAGAAACATTTGGAGGAATTATAGGAAACTGGTTTGCTAACAAAGTTAAATATTCTTATGTATGGTTACGGACTGTTCTTAATATGATAATATCTTTTTCATCGTCGTTTTGTGCAATGGTGCCAGAAAAAGCCAAAGATATAGTTCCATTTATTATAGGTCCAATTGCGATATTCTTATTATTAGGTATTTCGTCAATGTGGTATATACCCAGTTTAATAAGTGTATTTTGGAATGAAAATCTAGGATGGAAAGGATTTGGAATTTCGTTTGTAGGATTATTCTTTGGATGGACATGGTTAGTCCCTTTATTAACTAGTTTTGTGCAAATGTTTTGTTTAATGTTTAAATTAATTTTATTACCGATTATGTTGAATGCAAAAACAATAATAAATATAATGGGAAATGAATGGAATACATTTTATTTGAAACTAATATTCTTTATTTTTTGTATAATTTCTGCATTTAAAAACTTAAATCTTTATGTGGCGATAGCTATGTCAATTGTATTCTTTATTAATATGCTTCCTCCAAAAGTAGCTAAAGCAGGAAATGCATTGGTGCCATTAGATATGAATCAATCAACTAATAGAGGAAAAGGAAATTAAATGAAAACTAATTAAATAAATATAATATAAAAACTAATTTATAATATATTTTAAAAATGGGTAAGAAAAATAATAAGAAATCCGCCAAAAAACCTGCAAACAAAAATACTTCTAATAATGATAATAGAGAAGAGAAATATCCTTTTGTAAGTGTTTGCACTCCTACTTTTAATAGGCGACCATTTATAGAAGGGATGATTAAATGTTTTAATCATCAAACATACCCCAAAGATAGAATGGAATGGATAATTATTGATGATGGAACGGATAAAATAGAGGAATTAGTGAAAGATCATCCAAATGTTAAATATTTTAAATATGATGAAAAGATGTCATTAGGTAAGAAGAGAAATTTATTACATGAGAAGAGTAAAGGAGAAATATTGGTTTATATGGATGATGATGATTATTATCCTCCCCAAAGAGTAAGTCATGCGGTAGAAAAGTTAATGGGAGATAAAGAGGCATTATGTGCAGGATCAAGTGAGATATATATATGGTTTAAACATATTAATAAGATGTATCAATTTGGTCCTTATGGTCCTAAGCATGCTACAGCAGGGACATTTGCTTTTAAAAGAAAATTAATTGAAGAAAATAAATATGACGAAGAGGCTTGTTTAGCAGAGGAGAAATCTTTTTTAAAAGATTATACAGTTCCTTTTGTTCAATTAGATCCGTTGAAAGTGATTTTGGTATTTTCCCATAATCATAATACATTTGATAAAAAGAAATTACTAGATAATCCACATCCGCAATTTGTAAAGGAATCCAATAAAACGATAAATGATTTTGTAAAAGAAAAGGATTTAAAAGATTTCTATATGAATGTTGATTCGTTGTTACAGTTTTATAGTCCAGGCTTACCTAAAATGAAGCCAGATGTATTGGAGCAAATGGTTAAAATAGAAGAAACACGAAGAAAGCACGCGGAAAATATGATGGCTCAAGGAGTAGGAGGAGGACAAATAATGATACAACAAGGGGATCAAAATATTGCATTAAATAACCAACAAATTGTAGAAATAATGAAACAACAGCAAGGAGCATTACAACAGCAAGGAGGACAATTACAACAGATCAAACAAGCCTATGAACAATTAGGAAGAGAGAATATGGAATTAAAAAATCAATTACAATTTAAAGATAATACAATAACAGAATTACAAAAATTAAATACGCAATTATTAATGAAACTATCAGGAAATTCAACTTCATAAATAATAATATTTAATAAATATTAATATTTATTAATGACTGGAAATAGAGATATCATCAGAAATATCTTCACTATTTAAGGAAGAATGTTTATCAATATATCGAAACATTCTATTAATATCCAATTTGCTAATTTCATAATTTTCTAAAGAAGAGAATATTTCCTCTTCAGAATGATTTTCCCTTAAATGAATAAAAAAGGAAAACAAATCTTTTTGGTCCATATTAAGATTGAAACATAAATTTTGAATAAACATATAATTATTATATTCGGTGCTATATTTGGTCAATACTTTTGTGAATCTAACTTCACTTGGATTAAATTTATTTTTTTTTGGAAATTGCTCATGGAATAACTTATTATTGTAAAAAGTTTTAATTAAAGAGCTCATTTCATTAAATTGCCATATTTGTTTTTGAAAGGTAATACGGTCAATATAGTCCGCAAAACATATATTTTCCAATACTTTATTATAAAACGGGAAGGAATCCTGTTGTTTAAATTTATTTAAACAGTCGACGATATTTTCATGCCATAATAATCCGACAATAGTTCTATCTGTTTCATTCATGATATTATTATGTTTATCAATAGAAAAATTATTATTAATTAAATTCTGTGTAATTTTTTTACTATCTTCATTGTAAGTTTTGGGTTGGAAAATATTTTGAATAATTTCTTTATTAAGAATAATATTTTGTTTGTTGTATATTTTGACGATCGATTCTAGTTTTCTTAAATCACCTTGTATATAAGATAGTAAATTATTTTTTATAGATTTTTCTAATACGGGCATGAAGTTATCAATTAAAATTTCCATTTGTTTATTAGAAGGATTCTTTAATTCATAACTGTTGCAAACTTTCATAAGTTCTCTAATTTTTTTATCCATATGGTAATTACCAATACAAATAATAGGGTTAAGGGTAATTTCCTCTTGTTTTTGTTTTTTGGTTTTTTTGGGTCGAATTAATTTAATTAAAGAATTAATTCCTCCTTTATCACCATTATTCATGCCATCAATTTCATCCATAATAATGGCTATTTTTTTGGTATTTTTTTGAAGTAGAGATAAAACATTTTTATCAGCCATATTATGTTTTGTAATAGTATCAATAATAGATTTATTTCTTATATCTCCGGCATCATATTTAATGATATCATAATTAATGTCTTTCAATAACTTTTCAATAAAATTAGTTTTTCCAGTGCCAGGGTTACCATAAATATAAATACCTCTTTTGAAGGATAAATCATGTTTATTTTTTTCAAATTCTTTAAAAAATTGTTTAATATTGTCATATGTTATTTTTCTATTTAAAATAGTATTAAAATCAATTAATTCCATATTATATTTTTATATATTTTGTTTTTATGTTTATTTTTAATTAACTTCTTATTTTCAATTAAATTATTGAGATATTCTCGAATTCTATTATATTTATAGCGGATAGAAAGATGTTCAAGGAGAGAAAATAAATTAAAATAAACCTGATTTTCAAAATAATATTTTTTGTTTTTAATTAATCTCTCTATTTTCTCTCTAGTTATATATTTCTCCACTCCTATCATACAATTTTTTTTTACTAGTTCTATTAATAATTTATCTTCTTTATCATATGGAATAATTATTTGTGATTGTAATTCATCATAATATTTTTTATTAATAAGCATTCTATCTTTTAATGGTAAAAAAGAATAAATGTAATCAACTAAATTTCTTTTTTCTAAAATAACTAAAGTTTTGCTAGTAAAATATTGTTTTATAAGATATAAACAATCATATGGTAAATGTTGAAATATTGTCATTATAGTATTATATTTAAGAGAGATTTGTTAAATATAATATTAATCACTAGTAGTATTACATATATCATCGTTATTTGTAATTCCATCCCAAGTTAAATCACATCCTTTAGCCCATTTGTATTTTCTACAATCACCATCGGATCCACTCCAAAAGTCTCCGGAAAATGACATCTCTTTTTGACAAGAAGGATTTCCTAAATTTTTAACATTATAACATTTTACATCTGTTTTAGAATTATCAGAATTATCGCTATTTACATTAGTTGCTGTTTTTTCCATATCTAACCAATAATCTGGACAATTTGAAACGAAGGGAGGAAAAGTACTACCATATTTATTTTGGTAAAGAACAGATCCAATAAAAATTAATAATAATATAAATACTATTATTGCTACAGTTAAAACAATTTTTTGAAAACCGCCAGCCATTATATAAATTAAATTAATATTATTTTTTCTTTTGAAATATTATATAATGAATTGTTCATCTACAAATGGAAGAGTTAATATCCTTGGTCCTAATATGGACCAATTTCAATTATATGATAAAATACCTACTAATAACGAATGTTCTACCTTCCATGATGCTATGATTGGAAATTTTACAGAATCTAATTTATCAAGAGCTTTTTTTTGTAAGGAAAATATACAAATAATTCAAAATGGTATTAGAGCCGGTGTATATCAAGTTTCCAATGGAGAATATGTAATAGATAACCAAAATTGTGATACATTAAAAATTATCATGAGAAGTATTTTCCTACAAAGTTCTACAAATCAACCTAATAATATTACACAACAAATTCAAGCTTTAAATGATTTAGTAATTGAATATTGTGTTAAACATATTTATAGTGAAGCTAGAGCCTATATTATTTATAAAAAAGATGTTAGCACTATGTATTCACCAATAGATAGGCCTACCCAACCTGACTTTAATAATAAAACTTTAGAACTAAAACCTTGGTTTTAATTTATATATGATATCAAGATTGATTAAATAAATATTTATATAATTTATTTATTTTTTTATTTTAATTGTTTTGGACTTAGTTAATTCACATTTTAATTCCCTTAATTCTCTCAACCAGATTTCTTGAATAGTGGTTGATTTTAATGTTTCCAACTCTTTCTCTTTATTTTCTTTATCTTGTTTTATCTTCTCTGCATTTTCTTCACTTACACTATCCATAGGCATCTTTAATAAATATTTATAATCATTATCACCATCTATTTTATCATATTCTTTATCTTCTAACATCTTAATGATTAAATCTTTCTTTTTATTTCGCAAATCAATTGTGCTATCTAAATTTTCCTGAATATATTTCGCTTTATTAGATAATAATTTTAAATCTCTTTCTAAACTTTGTATTTGATAATCTTTTCGCTTTTGATAATAATCTAAACGAACGGGCACATAGGCATTCAATATATCTTCTATTTCTTCATATTTACTTAATTTCTCCTCATGATTAAATAAATGCATATTATTTGTGCTTTGTGTTGTATATAGCTTTAATGCCTTTTCTAATTTATTATACATTCCATTAAGTTCCATGCTTTCATCAATAGGTTCATGGAATATAATTTCAACATCTACTTTTTTATCTGTGCTCATATCATTGTAGTCTTTCACCAATCCCTTGCTTTTTTTGGTTTTATCACCTTCCATTAAATTTTCAATATGTTGTTTAAAATCTTCTGTCCAATACCCTATAGGTAATTCTTCTACTCTAATCTTATTTGCAGCTGTTTTTGTATATTTTCCTTTTAATATATATTTCTTTCCTTCAAATGGTAAACATGAACCTTGGAATCCCTTATAATAGGGGGTAAATGTTTGCTCATTATCTTGAAGATTTAATAATCTTTGTAAATAGTCAATTAAGAGGAGTGGATCATAACTTAAAATATCGGTGCTAAATCCGGTTCCTATTCCTTTTCCTCCATTTACTAAAATCATTGGAATAATTGGCACATAAAATCTAGGTTCAACAGGAAAACCATCATCATCTAAATAATCCAATATAGAATCATCTTCTTTTCTATAAATCAATCTTGTAACAGGACTTAGTTGTGTGAATATATATCTCTCACTTGCAGAATCTTTTCCACCTTGTAATCTGGTTCCAAATTGACCATTGGGTAATAACAAATTTATATTATTACTTCCTACAAAGTCTTGTGCCATTCCTACAATAGCGGCATTTAAACTTGCCTCACCATGATGATATCCTGACTGTTCTGAAACATAACCACTAAATTGTGCAACTTTAATTTCATTAGTTAAATTCTTTTTAAACGCACTATATAGAATTTTTCTAAGACTAATTTTAAGCCCATCCATTAAATTAGGAATAGAACGCTCACAATCATATTTCGAAAAGTGAATTAATTCTTTATTTATAAAATCAGTATAAGACACACTAGTATTATTTGTGTCTAAATAAGAATTTCTATCGTAATTTGATAACCAATCTTTTCTTTCTTCTGATCTTTTTTTATTAAATACCATATCTATTACATTATCACTATTCGTTCCTTCGTGATTAAAATATACAATCTTCTTGTGAGCAAAATATTCTTTAAATTCTTTAGATGTGCTGGTTCCTAAACCTTTGTAATATTTAATATGCCATCCTTTTGTATCATTTTGTTGTTTCCACAAATTATATTCTCCATCATTGTAAAACAACTTTTCTTGTCCATTTTTTTTGGCTTTTAAAATAGGAGTGTTCATAAATCCAAGAAAGTTGGGTAATGTAGAAAGGGAATTCCATTGATCTTGAAATAAATTAAGACCCAATCCCTTAATATGGGAACCATCTAAATCTTGATCAGTCATAAACAAAATCGAAGCATATCTCAAAGTTTTACAAGCAGTTTCTTGTGTATATTTTTTACCTGCTTCTAAACCTAATATTTGCTTCATTTCTATAATTTCTTTGTTTTCACTAATTTTTTTCAATGTTTCTCCTCTAGTATTAAATATTTTACCTTTCATTGGATAAACACCAATGATATTTCTATCTTCTTTGCTTAATCCAGATACTATTCCTGCCTTTGCTGAATCTCCCTCACACAATATCAATATACATTTATCTGACTTGCTAGTTCCTGCAAAATTAGCATCAATCAACTTTGGAATACCTCTTATACTCTTACTCTTTGAACCATCTGTTTTCTTAGCAGCCTTATTTTCTTTCACTTCTGTCAATGCACAAGCAGCTGCCATGACACCCATCTTTGCAATTTTTTCAATAAATCCATCTGAAACATTACATGATGAACCGAAATTGGTGATAGATGTTCCTAATTCATCTTTGGTTTGACTATTAAATGATGGATTTTCAATATCACATCTTAAAAACAACATAAGTTGTTCTTTAATAGTATTAGGTTTTACATCTACCTTCTTTTTTGTCTTGATGTAAGCACATAATTTACGAATAATTTGATTCATAATATATTCTACATGTTTACCTCCTTTAGAAGTATAAATACCATTTACAAAACTAACTTGTTGAAATTCTTCTTTAGGAGCTAAACAAACTGCATATTCCCATCTGTCGTCAGTTTTTTCATATATTCTTTTTGTATCATTTTTAGAACCCACATATAAATCTATATATTGTTCAAAATGTTTACAAGGAACTACTTGTCCATTAAATTTTACTTTAATGGATTTGTCTGTCACAGCTGAAATATCGTAAACTCTCTTTTTAAATAATGCCATCATATCTTCAGACAATCCAGATAATCCTAATCTTTGATAGTCTGGTTTAAAAGAAACTCTTGTAAATGGCTTTGTTTTACATTTTGTAATAGAAGGTTTACATAGTTCAGTCAAATTATTTTTAAATTCTTGAACATATTTTAGACCTCGCACATGATCTACGGTTTCTACTTTTCCCCAAGTAGACCAAATTAAAACTAATTTAAATCCAAATCCATTCTTACCTCCTACAATTTTTTCTTTTTTCTTTTCATCGTAATTAGTGGAGGTCCTTAAATGTCCAAAAATCATTTCCGGAATCCATAATTTATATTCTGGGTGCTCAGCCACATCAATCCCATTTCCATCGTTATACATATGAATAGTTCCATCTGAGTCAATAGTTATTTCAATGTTAGAAACAGGTAAGGCATTAGCAATACCGTCTTTTAGAGCTTGATTTTGTCTAATAACATGATCACGACAATTTACTATTCCTTCATCGAAAAGTTTATATAAACCAGGAATATATTGAAATTGTTTTTGGATAATTTTTTCATCATTGAAAATATAATCATCATGGTCAGTATTTTCAATGGACCCAATATAAGTGTCAGGTTTTTTTAAAATATGTTCTTTATCTGTTAATTTTTGATATTTAGAGAGTGAACTTTGAGTAGCCATATTGTATTTATACAATTATTTTTAATATTTAAATTGTTTCAATTTTTTAATTAATTTAATAAATGAAAATTACTTATCCTATTATATTAAATAATGAGTTATCTAGCATCTCCAACGATTACATATGATTTATGTATGAATTCAAAATATTGGACTAGTGATGTTTCATTAAATTATTCTGAAACGGATAATTCTGGAGCGGTAATAGAAATATTAAATAGTATGGGAAATGTAAATTTACAATTTAAAGAAAATATGAGAATTGGAATGATTTTGGTAGGTGGGGGTGGAGGAGGTGGTGGTGGACAATTAGGTTATTTTTCTATATTTTCAGGAGGAGGTGGTGGAGGCGGTGCTATTTATCAAGTAGAATTTGATGTATTTCAAGATATCAGTTTTAATATAATTGTGGGTAGCAAAGGAGCACAAGGAAACGGAAGAAATCCAGGAGGGAATGGAGGCAATACAACAATTTACTCAAATACAAAATACGGAACTATTGATATAAGTGCAGGGGGGGGAGGAGGCGGTGCTAGTCAATATGATAGTGGGAATTTTGATGGTTCAGGAGGATTATTAACTTATAATTTTTCTCCCGCATTAGGATATAATTTTGTAAATAAAGATTTTTATAAAAGTGAAGGTTATTCTATTTCTAGGGGAGGAGACTGGAATGATTCTGCTTTTGCTGGAATTGTATCTTTAATAGGACAAGATGGTTCTGGAGCTAGTTTAGGGTATAATAATATTTCAGGAGAAGTAAATTATTTAGAATATAGTCAACAATTTTCTGGTGGAGGTGGAGCTGGATATTTTGATTCTGGAACTTCTGGTACGCCAAGCGGATTAGGAGGACAACCTGGAAAAGGAGTTGGAGGATCCGGAGGTCAAGGATTAGCACCTACAGCTGATTCTCCATTAGTAGCTGGAGTATCAGCAGAATTTTATGGAGCAGGAGGGGGAGGAGCAGGAAGTAATTATAATACAGACTATGGGCCCAGTCCTGTCCCACCCGATTATGTAAAAGGAGGAGCTGGAGGAGAAGGAATATTATTAATTTATTATACAATTCCACCATCAAACTTAAATGAATATTATTTTAGCGAATACACATTTATAGTAGATACAAGTATATATATTTCACCTTACTTGGAATTACCTAGTAATTTATCTTCCACTGATATATCTGGAGTAAATTTTTTAGATATAAATACAGAGGGAATAATAACAAATAATAGTTTCCCAAGTATAGGAACTTATAATTTTGAAGTAATAATAAAAGAAAACAGTAATACTACCATTTATGAATTTATTAGATTAAATATTGTTAATATTTTACCAAATAATAAGTATTATAATAATACTTATACATATGAATATAATCAAATAGTTAATATATCTCCAAATAGCCCGATAACAAATGTAAAAATAATACAGTTAATTGGTGAATATGAAAATAATTTCTCAATAGCCATAAGTGGAAATATAAATTCCTATAGTACATTACCAAGTCAATCTTATCCAGTAATAGTATATATTAGTTATTTAGATGGCACATATGATCAAGAAAATATAAATATAATAATTACACCACCACCACCACCACCTAATTTACCTACTACAGGTGGACCTATAAGAATTTGTGATTCAAGATTAAGAGTTTGTAAACATTATAACAAATCTCTACCAGGATCTAGTGGGAATGTTGTTATTACAGGTATGACACAGAGTCAAATATTAAATCATTTAGTAATTAATCAATCAACGATTAGAGGAGCAAAATGGGTTCAAATTAATGCACCAACGAATGGATATGGATCAAGAGCAGGGGCTCCGTATGGATATGGGGAATCTCCGAAAAATGATTTTAATTAATGCGTCAATATTTAGAAATATATTTTTTTCTCTCTAGTTTTTATAATGGTAAAAAGACACGATAAAGGACATGATGGTAAATACCATATTAATGGTAAAAAGTATGATCTTTTAGAAGGTTCCCGTGCTCAAGTATGGCATGGAACTGCCTACAAAACTCCTGGAGGATTAACCAAAGTTCATCTTAAAATGAACAGAGGAAGAATAGTTTCTGTTAAGAAAAGTAACCTTGCTCGCACTCAAAAACACCTTAAGGGACATCTTCAACCAAAGGGAAGTGGTGTCTTTGGCACAGTTACCAAAAAAGGAAAGAAGAAGGGAACCAAGAAGAGAAGGGGATCTAGAAGACGATAAATTTATTAAATAAATAATGAAATATAAAATTATTTATTTAGGAACATTTTTGTATTATATTTTCTATAAATTTATTTTTATTACCCTCACAATTCCTATAGATATTTACTATTTCGGCTGGACTTACATAATCATCTTTAAGTTGATTCATGTAACGAGAAGGTATTTTAGAATCGAAATAATGTTGATACATTTCTTTGATAGTTTGAATGCTTGCATTTTTCATTTCCACTCTTATATCAATTCTTCCAGGACGGACTAATGCTTTATCTATTTTATCATAATAATTACTTGTAATAATTAAAATTCTGCCATAATTTTCATTTAATCCGTCAATTAAATTTAATATGAAGGATAATGACATTTTTTCTTCTTTAACAATTAAATTTGTAGTTGAGCTATTTTTATCATTTTTATTATTAACTACATTAACAAAGGTTTCTAATACATTTATTTGATCGTTATTGCTAGTATCAACAGGTTGTTTTTCATTTCTATCCAAAATTAAATCAGACATACAATCTATATCTTCTAAAACAATTATTTTATCTTCAAAATCAATTGATCCTTTTTTATTATTTTTATTATAGGTATTTTCATAATAATAATTATAAAAATCTGACTCACTTTTTATTAGATTTAATGGTATTTCTATTAAATGTCTACCTGTTTTTTTTGCAATACTTTTTATTACCGATGTTTTACCTGTCCCTGGTGGACCTGATAATCCTATACCTAAGGTATAAGGGTGTCCCTCTCTTTCATACCATTCTTTATTATTAATAAAAAAATCTATTTTATTAATTAATTCATTTTTTCCATCAAAATATAAATTATTGAAACAACGCGTAGTTTTAAAAATAGATTCATGCCAATTTAATATATTAAATTCTTCGTCACCTTTATTTTTTTGTTGAAGTTGATATAAAAATATTTTGTTTTTTCTTCTTTGTTCAATTTTATTAATATAAGATTGTGTCAACTTATCCAAATATAGTTTCATTTCTTTCATAGTAAGACTATAGCTAAATAATTGAATTGAAATAGTTTCTACTTTTCCTGTCATTTCAATCATTTTTTCTGAATCTTCTCTATTATCTGAAGTATTTACAATAGCATAAATTTTATTTTTATTATCAAACATAAAAGGAATATTTGACTGATCAATGATAAATATATCTTTGCATACATCATTTTTTCTTTCTTCGTTATTTTCATCGTTATATGGATCCGTATCAAATGCCCCCATTATTTCCCTTAAGGAAGAGATTCCTTTATATTCAGTGTTTAAATGAATATGGTCCCAGACCGCATCAAACCGTCTACTCCAAATATTATTATATTTGGCAGACCAAGAACAGTTTCTAAAAGTTCTTTTACCCTCAATACATATAGAACTAGCAAAAACATATCTATAGGTTTCTTTTATTTTTTTCAAAGAAGTATATTCAAGTATAATGTTAAATTGTGAAAATAAAACAGTAACTAGACCACTAATGACAGCAGCAAAAATCATATCTTTCATAGGGTCGCCAGTTTTCCAATTTAACAATAAATTTAGTTTTAGACTTTCTAAAGCTTGGTTGCTATCAAACATATAATTTAATACGGATTATATGTTTAAATTCATTTTAAAATATTTTTTAACATATTTTAAATATTATCAAATGATTTTACCTTAATGAAATTATCTTCAGTAATAAATAATTCCGATTCTTCTTTAATAAATTTTTCAAAATATTTTTTACTTGCAATAAATTTATATTTACTACCACAATATATTTGGTAAATTTCATTTATAGGAATCTCTTCCGAATAAAAATCTACCTGAGGAGCAAGAGTTTTATATTTCTTTAAACTATCTATGATATCTTTTCTTTTGTCCCATAATTTACAGGTTAATTGATAAATATATTTATTATCTTCTATACTTATTTCCGGATAATAGTGCTTAATTAAATCCAAAATTATTTTTTCATTTACATTACATTTGCTATAATGGGAAAATAAACTGCAAATTTCATCTAATTCTAATTCATCATTATCCGAATTACTAGTTTCCATATTTTCACTCCAGAATTTAATAAATCTACTTACAACAGGTAGATGTTGACTTGTGCAATCTAAAAACACATCTTTTTCCGAATCATAATCAAATTTCTCAATTAATAATGTTTTTAAATTAGAAGCAAATAATACATTTGGAATTTTTTCTGATTCAATAAACTGTTTCCATAAAAACTGTAAATTTTTCCATGAAATACTGCATTCATCACTAGGTTCAATATTTTTTGCACAAAATTCATCAATAATACTAGCTTCGGTATTGTTTCGTAAATAGAATGCATATTCTTTTAATTTATTATCTTGACATTTATTTTCTAAGTAATGATCTGCATTTTCATATCTTTGAGAATAATGTGCTGCTACACAAAAAATATCTATATTATTTGTTTTAGTAAAATAATTTATTACACTTTCCATATTAGTCAATTGTTGACAACTTATTAGTCGCGAATTATCAAATTTATGGTCATAATATTTAAATTTAAAATAATTAAACATATTCTGACAACCAAACAACATACAAGCTAAATTATTTATCTCTTTAATAAATGGCCTTATTTTAGGACTTAAAAAATAAATATGGTTACATTTTTTTAATACAAAATCACCTAATACTGTTAAAAAATATTTACAGGCATCTTTAGAATCAAACATAACTGGCCACAAAACATTAATTACATTTTGAATAGTCTCCGACTCTGGAATGCAAGAAAATATATCTCTCTCCTTTATTTGCTTTAGAATACTTACTTTTATTTTATGTTTCCAATCTATTAATTCTTTATTTTCATTTACAGATGTCAATATTTTATATTGAATATCATCTTCTTTTATTATAGAAAATTTATTTTGATTATATTCAAAAAACAATTCTGCGGAGGAATTATAATAATATTTATGTTTTTGTAAAAATCGTTGAATAAATAAATCTGATCCAGTCTCTAATTTATTTTTCCTTTTCTCTCTTTCAATTAAAGCTGTGTTTGTATTTTCAAAATATTCTGGTAGTTGCTCAATATGTTGAACAAATTTTTGGAATATAACTGGATTGTTTTCATATTTATCAAACACACTGTTTACTATATTATTTAGAAATTCTTTGTTCATAATAATTATTTATTTTTATTCGTTTAAATGATTTTTATATATAATTTCTCTCCATAAATTATATGTCCGAAGCAAGTAAATATTTTGATTTTATTGCTAGTCAACCCAATGGTGTTCAGTTCTTAGATAGTAATGAAGATACAGCTTTACAATTTTGGGGATATTTATCTAGTCCTACTGCTCAAGGAACCAGTGGAGTATTAGCTGGTTTAATTTGTTATGACGATGTAGGAGCTGATTTTGTAAGAAATGCTTTAAATGATGCTGATTATTTGGTTATAAATATTTATGAAGGACAGCTTATTGGATTTGCCTGTGTTAGGTATTATCAAGATAGTCCATCTCAACCAACATATTATTATATTGAATTAATTTGTAATAGGACAGGTCCTCCTTATAATTTAAGATCTATGGATGATGTTGAAGATAGACGAGTAGGAGGAAGTGCTATGTTAAGAGAAATTGAACAAAAAGCACGAGAAGCAGGATGTGCCTATGTTAAGTTAAAGGCTATAGAAAAAGTTGTATCTTATTATGCTAAATTCGGATATATGTTTCCAGGCGTTATTGGTGATCGAAGAATTGAAGAAGCAAGATCTTTAATTGATGCCTTGAGGATGGCTCAAGAAGAAGGTGACAAGGAAAGAGCAAATAATATTTATCAAGATATAATAAGAAAATATTATCCAGGTTATTATACACAAACTTTTCAAGAGTCTTTACCTTTCCCAGATGATCCAGAAAAAAGAAGAAAAGAAGCAGTTGGAGTAATAAAAGATGAAGGAATTCCTATGATGAAATATGTTGATGGGCGTAGAGGAGGTAAAAAAACAAAAAAAAGAAAATCAGTTCCAAAAAGATATATTCCAAAAGGATTAACAAAGAAAGATAAAAAAAAGCAGAGAGAAATGTTAAAAAAATCAAGGAAGATGTATAAAAAAGGAAAATATTATACAAGAAGAAAAGTTAAATCATTTAAATCAAAAAAAAGTGGCCATATTACCAAAGCACAAAAAATATATAAAATAGATAAGATTTATCCTAGTAAAGAATTAGCGAATAAGACAGCTTGTTCGGTAGATGCTCTTAAAAAAATAGTTAAAAAAGGAGAGGGTGCATATTTTAGTTCCGGAAGTAGACCCAATCAAACAGCACAATCATGGGGTTATGCCAGACTAGCTAGTGCCATTACAGGTGGGAAATCCGCAGCAGTGGATTATAATATATTAGAAAAAGGATGTGAAATGGAGAGCGAGGCATTAAGATTAGCAAAAAAAGCAAAAAGAAAATATGGATATGGTAAGAGAAAAACACCTCAAGTGAAACTATAAAGAGAGAAAATAAATAAAAAATAAAATTGAATTTAATAAATTAATATTAATTTAAGTTATTAAATAAAAGATGTCTTATATGAAAGAAGCGACCAATAATTTTGAAAAATCTGTGTTCCATCTAATAAAATATGGTTGTATTGAAATAGCGTGTATATTTTGTCAAGAAACTTATAATATAAATAATAAAAATTTACTTTATCATAGAGACAATACATTATTTTGTTATAAATGTGGGATAGATACGATGATCCCAATTACAAAGGACTCAATATTATTTGATTTAAATGAAGAAGAGAGAAAAGAACAAATTAAAGAATGGCATATAGAAGGATTCGAAGATCTAATAGATGATAATGAATTTTATTATGATTATGAATATGATATTCATGAAGAAATTAAGGAAGAACCTTCTTTCTAGAAATTCTACACCATTTACATCTTTTTAAAGAATGGGCACATGAGTCACAAATCATAGGAAAAATATAATTATACTCAATGGGGCAAACAGGTGTCATAGGGTCAGAGAAACCTTTTATATTTTTTTTTAAACAATTCATACATATAGCAAATTGTGGACTCATAGGAATTAATTTATAAATAAGCATTTGTTTATGAATATTACATAAATTATTACACATATATTTTTAGTAATAATTTATTATTTATATTTTTTTATTATATTTTTTTTTAGTTCTTTTGGAATTGAGTTTTCCTTGGAATTTACTGGTAACTTGTTTTTTAATTTTTGTTTCCATTAATTTATTAGCCTGCTTTTGTGTTATCAAACCTTTTTCAACTTTATCTTCAATAAGTAGAGGTGTATATCTTAAATAATAAGGACTTGCATCTTCTAAATCTCTAGATACATCTTTCCTAGGTTTAGCTAATTTTTCATATTCTTTCTTATTTTTAACTCGCGTCCAACATTGGAATAATGACCATTCTTCTTGAGGTCTATCTTTTAGCCAAGGTCCATATCTTTTCCATTGTGGATTAATATCCAAATATGGTTTAACATAAAAAGGAGTTCCACATGAACTACCCCATCTTCCCCACATTTTCATGTCTTTAGCCATGGTTGCATCTGTGCATGTGCCATCAACAGCTCCTCTAGGTTGATATGGTAAAGGTCTATCAGCTTGACTCATAAACTGTCTATTATCCAATTCATAATGAGAGCAAACAGTTCTGGAACACATATTTACTTTATTTAAGTAAACATCAAAATGATCAGCAATAATTTCTTTAGCAAGTGGAATATCAATTTTACCTTTATATTTTTCCATTAGTGTGTCTAATCTTACTTTTCTAGCTCCTTGATGTCTTCTTATGTCATCAAAGCCACTATTAGTGCATTCTAAATTTCTAATTCTTGGATCATAGGGAGCATTAAAACCAATAAAATAACCTTCTTTTTTTCTCTCTACTGCTACAAACTTTAAACCTAATTCTATTCTCATAATTTCGTTTTTATTAATATCCCCAATTAACCAACTATTTGCATAGTCACCTGAATTTCCTTCTTTTAAAATATTTTCATAGTCATCTAAACTTTTGGCATATTGCATGGCCTTTCTTATTCTACAACTAATAGGTAATTTGTGTTCATATGGTAAAAATCCTCCTATAGTTGTTTCGGTAACAATAAATCCATTACCAGTGACGGCAAAATCAGTAAAACTACATATATAACCGGGTGCAGATTGCATAATCATTTCACAACCATCTTCAGGTGTAATACTTAATATTGAATTAAACCATTGTCCAGATATAAAATTATCAAAAGAGTTATGACAACAGACGATTTTCCCATCAGCCGTATAAGGTTTTAATGCCATAAAAGCGGAACATTTATCAGAAGAACCACCCTCCATTTGCCCTGTATTTGGTAAAATATCTAATAATGGACCATATTTTTCTTGTAGTTCAGGAATTTGAGAAACATATTCTTTTAATTTGGGAAGAGCATAATCCAATGAACTACAATTATTCCAAAGAATAATTTCATCAATATGAATTTCGGATCCTTTAGCAATTCCTTCTAATTCTTGATATATTTCAGGAAAATTTTCTTTAATTGTATCTTTAAAAAGATAATTACTAAATTTAATAAAGAAATCTTCATCAAATCCTTGACTATCTAATAAAGACCATTTCATTGTGTTTATGGCTTCGTGAATTTCTTTTTTCATTAATTTTCCATGAGCTAGACCTCTTTCATAAGGTTTACCCCAAACTGCAACAAAATTCCATCCATCTTTATGGTGTTTATATCCATTTTTAACCTTTGTATAATTCATTTATATATATTTGGAATATAATAATTATTAAAATAATATACTTCATAAGTATTTAAAGATTTGTGATAAAATTTAAATATAAATGTCTGCGTTTGAATCTAATAATGTTTTAACTATTAAGACTGTTCAGATTGCTCCTTTTAGGACATTAATGACAGCTCTTAAAGATATCCTTTTAGAGACAAATATTACATTTAAAAAGGATGGAATTAGAATTATAAATATGGATAAATCTCATACTATGTTGGCTCATTTGTTTTTAGCAGCTGAAAATTTTGAACATTATGAGTGTAATAAAGAAAAAATTGTGATTGGTGTAAATATGTTTCATTTATTCAAATTAATTAATTCTATTGATAATGATGATACATTAACAATTTATATTGAAAACAGTGATTATTATGATGGTATTGTATCATTTTTAGGACTTAAGTTTGAAAATGGTGATATTAAGCAATGTAAGACCCAAAAATTAAGATTAATTGAGCCTGATACTGACGAGTTTGAGGAACCAAATGTTTCCTTTTCATCAGTAATTAATTTACCATCTTCTGATTTCCAAAAAATTATTCGTGATTTATCATGTATTTCTGAATGTTTAGAAATAAAGTCTGTTGGAAATGAATTGATTTTTAAGTGTGAAGGTCAATTTGCTACTGCAGAAGTAAAGAGAGAAGAAAGTAATGGAGGAATGGAATTTATAGAAAAACAAGATTCCTCTAAGATTATTCAAGGAGTATTTTCACTAAAAAATTTAGGATATTTTATCAAGTGCACTAATTTATGTAGTCAAATTGAAATGTATTTAGAAAACGATTTACCTTTAGTTGTTAAATATTATGTAGCTAGTTTAGGAACTATTAAGTTATGCTTAAGTCCTTTACCGTCAAATAATTAAAAAATAAACTAAGTTTAATGATTAATATATGGGTTTAATATTTATCATAATATAAATATTAAATTAGTATAAATATTTAGATGTTAAAACAAATTTTATATATTACTTTATTTTTTACATATTTTCAATATAATTACTCCTTACCCGGATGGAAAACACCTTCTAGTGAACCAACTGGGCAACCAACCAGTCAACCAACTTGCCAACCAACTTGCCAACCAACTGGACAACCAACTGGACAACCTACTGTCCAACCAACTGGACAACCTACTGGACAACCTACTGGACAACCTACTGTCCAACCAACTAGACAACCTACTGTCCAACCAACTGGACAACCTACTGGACAACCTACTGGACAACCTACTGTGCAACCAACTGGCCAACCTACTGGACAACCAACTGGACAACCTACTGGACAACCTACTCAATTTACCTCTTCTCCTTCCTCCCAACCAACCAGTCAACCTAGTGGACAACCAACTAGCCAACCAACTGGACTGCCTACATCCCACCCTTCTACTTCTCCTCCTTCTTCCCAACCAACCAGTCAACCTAGTGGACAACCTAGCAGTCAACCTAGTGGACAACCTAGCAGTCAACCTAGTAGTCAACCTAGCAGTCAACCTACTGGTCAGCCTAGTGGTCAGCCAACTAATCAACCGACTGGTCAGCCGTCTACTCAGCCTAGTGGACAGCCTACATTCAAACCAACAGGACAGCCTACATCTAAACCTACAGCTCAGCCCTCAAGTAAACCAAGTGCTCAACCTTCTACTCAGCCTACTGGACAACCTAGTGCCTATCCATCTATACAACCAACTGCACGACCTAGTGCACAACCTAGTGCACAACCAACTAGTCAACCAAGTAGTCAACCAAGTAGCCAACCAAGTAGCCAACCAAGTAGCCAACCTTCTGTTCAACCTAGTAGTCAACCAACATCACTACCATCTACACAACCTAGTAGTCAACCAAGTAGCCAACCTACTGGACAACCTAGTAGTCTACCAAGTAGCCAACCTACTGGACAACCTAGTAGTCAACCAAGTAGCCAACCTACTGGACAACCTAGTAGTCAACCAAGTAACCAACCTACTGGACAACCTTCCTCGCAACCTTCTGCTCAGCCTACTGATCAACCAACATCACAACCAACTACACAACCTTCCTCGCAACCTTCTGCTCAGCCTACTGATCAACCAACATCACAACCATCTACACAACCTTCCTCGCAACCTACTGCTCAGCCTACTTCTCAACCAACATCACAACCATCTACACAACCTTCCTCGCAACCTACTGCTCAGCCTACTGCTCAACCAAGTAGCTATCCTAGTAGTCAACCAAGTAGTCAACCTTCTTCACAACCTTCTACTCAACCTTCTGCACAACCTAGTAATCTACCAACTACCCAACCGTCATCACAACCTTCTTCCCAACCTTCTGTTCAACCAACTGGACAACCTAGTGCACAACCTAGTGGACAACCAAGTGCACAACCATCTTCTCTCCCATCTAGTCAACCAACTTCTCAGCCTTCAAGTGTCCCATCTAGGCTACCTTCTGCACAACCTACTTCCCAACCTTCTGCACAACCATCAGGTATCCCTTCTACCCAACCAACTGTTATTCCTACAAGCCCACCATCATCTCATCCTACTAGTATTCCAACGCTTCAACCTACTGGTAAACCATCATCAGATCCTACTAGTCAACCAACATGCCAACCCACCTCAAATCCTACAAGTCAACCTTCTAGTAAACCAAGTAGTCAACCTTCTTATCAACCTACTGGACAACCAAGTTCCAGTCCAACTATTATCCCCAGTTCAATACCTACTTTTATACCAACATTGATTCCTACTTTAGCTCCAACTGAATTTAAATTAGAAATGCCAAAATCTACTTTAAAACCAAATATTAATAATAATTTATTGTGGGGAATTATAGAAAAAGATATATTTATTTATAGCACTATAACATTTATATTATTATTATTTTTAACACCCGTTTGTTTTTATTGTTATTATATGAATAAAAAAAATCTTAAACAAATATCTCCGGAAGTAGTAAACAATAGAATGAAGATATTTGATAAAATGAAACATATATTAAATATTGCATTACCACCAACTCAAGTATATCCCGAAAAAAATAATCATGAAATAGATATAATAAGTATTGATTCTATGGATAGTTTATCAAATTCTAATTATTCTATTACTGAATCTAGTGATAGCAATTCAAGTGAATATAGTTTTGATGAAAGAAGTTCTTGTGAAATAGATAGTATTTTTTCTTATTTACCTTTTACGGATAAAGACCATCGAGCCAATAACATAAAATATGTTAATGAATTAAGTCCACCCATTAATATTGAACCATTTTCTAATAGATTATTATATGAATAATTTTATTTATATAATAATTAAAAACTAACAATTAATTTGGTAGTTGTCACATTCTTGTCTATGGTATTGATATCCATACCAAGCATTATAACCTTGTTCTCGATACACTTTATAAGCACAATTGCTATTTTTTTGACAATCAAATAAACTAGAACAACTTGCTCCACATTCATTATATTTAGAATTAGGGTCTCCTGAACACCAATAATAGCTGTTAATTTGGAATAATCCATAATCAGTTGAACCATCTGTATTTTTATTTGTTGCATCACAATTATAAGAACTTTCATATTTAGATATACATACCATTGTTGGAATAGATGAATCTGAAAATCCTGATTTTCTTAAATAATTGGCTACTTGACATTCTGACTCTTTACTATACTTTACTACAGTATTAATATCATCGTCATATAAACTATAATCACAATCTATTTGTTCCATTACCAATGGCTTGTTAATATTTTTGGTAAATCCATAAGATTCTAATGATTTCTTTACTTCTTCATCATATAATTCATTAAATTCACTTACATTTCTAGCCAATACAAATAAAGATAGCTTTAAATTATCAGATACAATCGAATATTGATATTCATTATTAATTAATGGTCCTAGTTCAATTACCCAATACGGAGCATTTCCAGGTGTTCCATCTAAGTCTACTGTTAATTGTCCACCACTATTCCCATTTTGGTAAAATGCATAACCAGTTATTTGATCCAATGATCCATCTTTATCTATTTGACTGTTTAATACAGATACATTATTTGCATCTAAAATTAAATAATCCGCTACAGCACAAGTTCCAAATCCTTGGAAAGACATATCACTCAAATCTTTATAAACTTGAAACCATCTCCCATCATAACTTTTTAAATCAAGTGAATCTACTGGTTTGTAGTCTTGCGCAAAACAACTATATGCCAAAAGACCAAATATCATCGCCATGGTAAAAAAAAGTGTCTTATCGTCAGGAATCGACATCATAATATATAGTTAAATATATAATTTTGTTTAAGTAAATTATATATATATAATTTAATATTCAGGAGCATGCTTTTTAAATAAACATCCTTGGGCATCAATGCCACTTTGACAATTTATTTCACTTGCATTTTGAAATTCACAATTAGCAAGCCATATTTTTATTATACAAAAGTTCTTCTTTGGAGAAATAGTTATTCCATTTATATTTTTTTGTAGTTTTTTATTACTAGATAATGTTTCTCCAATTAAACCATATGTTAATTTTGTCCAACAATCATATACTATTTTATTATTTACCTTATATGAAAAACAACCACCACTCCTATTTTTTGGATCCTCCCATAGAGGTGTAATTCCTTTACGCATTACAAATAACATACAATTTTTTACTAACTTCGGGGGCAATGCCTCTGTAACAGAGATTACATCTTCAACTGTCTTATGATTATAAATATTCTTATAACTATTCAAAGACCAATCTGTATCATGTGGTAAATGAGCCCAAAGACACCATTCATCAGAAAGAGGATGCTGTTGCATATTCGAATCAACCAAACTATGGGAGTCCTCCATTATAATATTACCTGTCAATTTTTTTTTAAATTATTTAATTAATTATATTAATTTAATCCTTATGTTGTTTTAGTTTCTCTTGATTAATTATATCATCAATCAAATTATTTCTGTTATCACAATCTTCTAAAACCTCTTCTTCTTCTTTCTTTTCTTTTTTTATAGGAAATGATGTAAATCCTACTTCATTAAATTTTATAAAAAAGGGATTATTTAAACTAGATGTTGTCATATCATTAGTCATATAATCAATACTAAAATTGTCTGGTATATCTACATCATAAATGTTTTTTATGTAATATTTAAAAAAATTAGATTTCAATATATTATCTTTAATTAAATAATTTTTCGGTTCTTTTAAATTAATATCATATTTATGTGTTCCTTCCTCATTAGTAAATTTTAATTGAAAAATTATAAATCCTACATCACTAGCAATGATATTTTCTTTATAATTATTAACTAATTTTTCAGTTAATAAAGTAAAGTTTTTTTTGGAATCTGTTTGGTGGAATTTTGTTTGTAAAATCAAATCATAATTTATTTCATTAGAATGATTCAACACTAAAGCCGCTTCATCTACATTCTTAAAACTTAATATCTCTTCCCCATCTCTTATTACTTTAATATCTTTTCTAAAATAATTATTCGTTAATTCATGGAATTTAGGTCTTAATGTTTTATTTAAATCATTAATAATTGCTGTCCATTCTAATAATTTCCAACTTATTTTAAAACCTACATTTTTAACAAATTCATAACCTTGATTTGAATATAAAAATATACATACAATTCCTATTCCCATTCCTAATCTACTATCGAAATAGTTAAAGACCATATAATTTAAAAAGTAATTATATTTTTAAATTATTTAATTATAATTGTTTATATCTTCTGGTGTTCCACTTGTATAATCATCCGGGTCATAATCCTTATTATTATTTACATTAATAGTAGGATTTCTAACAACAAGTAACTCATCTGGATAATCATTTGGATATTTTACATCGTAATCTAAATTATCTGAGTTGGGACTTAAACCAAATACAAACATTAATACAGCTGTAATATAAGTCATTAATATAAAAGGAATAAAAACAATGATCCATGATATTACACCTAATCCTCTTTTACATAGAATATTTAAAAGTAATGTAAAAATGAACATTACAACTGTTTTAAAAAATGCTTGATTATAAAAACCTTTAAATGTATCAATTATTATTTGAACTAATGAAAAACCTAAATACAAAATAGCTGGAGGACATAATTTATCAATCATCTATATTATATTATAATAAAAATTATTTATTAAAAATTGCCTCTCCATCTACTATTTTTCCTACAATATTTCCTACTTCTCCATCTGCATCTTCATATAAATTTCCATTTTCCCCTTCTTCATCATCACAATAGTATGTTTTTCCATCTATTTCTAATTCTATTACTTCTCCGTCTTCCTCTTCTTCTAAATCTTCCTCATTTTCCGTTTCTATTTCTTCCTCCTCTTCTTCCTCCTCTTCTACCTCCTCCTCTTCTTCCTCCTCTTCTTCCTCTTCCTCTTCTACCTCTTCCTCTTCTACCTCCTCCTCTTCTTCCTCCTCCTCTTCTTCCTCCTCCTCTTCTTCTTCCTCTTCTTCCTCCTCTTCATCTGTTCTACCTTTACCGCAACAACTATCATTAGCGCTATATAGCTTTGATTTACACCCTAAACATGTAGGGAGGCAATCATGACATACCCAAATTTCATTTGGACCATAATCACCTCCTTGTCCAAAACATTCCTCACATACATTTTCGGCATCACATAATTCACAATTATTTAATCCTTGCACTGTTAAACAGCGTTCACATTTAAATTCTTCCTCATTTATTTCTTCTTCTTCTGGCTTAACTTCATCTGATTTGATGGTTGGAAATGTAGGAGAATTTTCTTCTTCTTCCTCTTCCTCTTCGTTTTCTGTTCCAGAATTATTAGAAGATCCAACTAAACGAGTTTCACCGTCATCTGTATAAGTTACATCAGTTTCAGTAATAGTAACTGTTCTAGTTACAGAACAAGACCCCCCAGGAAGAATGGCCGGTTTAGCATCTTGTTCCTCTTCAGAATCAGAGTCCGAATCGGAATCGGATTCAGAATTTTCCTCTTTTAATGGTTTAGTTTCTAAATAAGATTTAATATCATCTCTTGTTTTACAACAACATTCACATGCAGATTTTTCATTAATTTCTAGAGTAATAGAATTATCTTTTAAATTACTATAATCAGAATGTAATTTATCTAATTTATTATTAATATTACTAAAATTCATTTCTACTTGTAGAACATTATTTTTATAGGATGATATTTCTTCTTTTAAAACTTTCATTTCATCTCTAAGAGTTTTATTTTCTTGTGCAATTTGTTTAATAAATGTTAAAATAAAATCATTATTGTGAACTTTTTTAGAGAATTTTTCTTCAATATTTTGGAAATGCCTACTTGTAATAGACTGTATATCATTATTCAATTGAATTAAATTTAATTCTGGATTTGTAAATTCACCAATATTCATGTATGATTTTTATAGTATAATTGTGTTTAATATGATTTAAAAAATATATAATGAGAAAATATATATGGATTTGAGCAATTCCCTCGTGTCCCAAAATGTAATCGTAGACCCCAGTCATAATGAAATACTTAGGCAAAAATATATTCAACAAAAACAGGACTATATAAACAGAATAAAAGTAGAATCTGTGAATATGATTTGTAGGCAAACAGACTATACTGAAGAGGAAGCTAGAGAGAAATTAGAGAAAAATAATTACAATTATCAGATAGTATTAAATGAATATTTTGGAATAAAAGAACCTCCCAAAAAGGAACAATCAACAAATCAGCAGATTTACGGAGAAATAAGAAATTTAATGGATACTGGCGCAAAAAGATTTAGAGAAGAACAAGAACGAGCAAAAGCATATCAAGAATATATCGAAAAACAAAAGAAATCTGAATAAATTAAATTATTTAACTTCAATAAAAATAATTTAATTTTTATTAATTCCAAAATTATCTAATATAGAGGTTTTTTTATTATTTGTTGTCTTTCGTTTTAATTTAAAGGATGAATTAGAGGGAATTGTTTTTTTATTTAATATAAAATCCGAGTTATCTTCATACAATTCGGGAAATACATTTGATAATGGCTTTTCAACCACAATTAATAATTGTTCATTATTAAATAAATCTCTATACTCATTTATAGATAATGTTCCGTAATATTTATCTAATAAATAAAATGGGTTGGGGGCAGGTTTAATATTTTTGTTATAATTGTAAATTTTACCATACACATGGTTTAATAATTGATATCGTTCAAATTTAATTGAAGAATCGATTTTCTCATTCATTAAATGGGCAGTTGCACATTGAGGGCTACAAAAACATCCATATACTTGGTATGAATTTTTAAACTCATTTTTAGGAATAAAAATAGGCGGATTATCAAAATCATATGTGCACCAAAAACATGCTGATCTCTTATCAGAAATGTCATTTTTATGTAATTTTAATTTTAAATTATTTAGCTTTTTCCAAATAACTTTAATATCGTTATCTCCATCATCATCATTATCATTACTTTCATCGACATTATATTCATCGTTACTTTCATTATATTGTTTAAAATTAGTATCATGATTAATAAAAAAATCAGATTTTTTATTTTCAAAATTATAACTTTGAATAGTTTCAATATTAGGATTATATTTTAAAGAACTATGTGGTGCATCACTTATATCCTTAAGTGAACATTTAAGATGTAATATTATGTTAGGTTCATTATTATCCTTATTTTCTAAGGTAATATTTTGTTGAATAATTTTTCCTCCTTTTGGTTTTCTTCCCCTCTTTTTAGGGACAGGTTTAGTTTCTTCTGCAACTATAGGCTCAATTGATTCTTCTTGATGAACTACAGCTTTTTTTCTACCCCTTTTCTTCTTTTCAGGTTGTTGATTACTACTCATATACTTAATCATCTAACATTTAATTTAAATAGTTTTGTTTTATTGTTTTTTTAAATAGCAATTTCGACATAAAGGAATGTAAATATCTTTGCTTCCAATTACAATTTGTTCTTTTTCTTGGATAATTCTATGACTAAATATTGCCTTGTCATTGCAATCATTACATCTAGCATGCAATTTTTCAACTGTATCGCAAAAGGGAATAAGATCTAGTATATTACCAAATTTTTGTCTTTGAAAATCTCCATCTAAACCAAAAATACATACCTTTTTTCCAAAATTTTCAACTAGTTCTATGCATTTAATTAAATCAGTAAAGAATTGAGCTTCATCTATAAGAATAGTATTACAAGACTTTAAAACAATATTCTGTTCTTTTATAAAATTTTCAATAGAATTATATTTTAAACATTGAATTTTATCAAGATTATGTGTGCTTAATTCTTCTTTAGAATATCTATCTTCTTTACTATGTGTTAAAACAATTACATGTTCATCATTTTGTATACCATCATTAAAACACTGAATTAATTTTGTAGATTTGCCAGCAAACATAGAGCCAATATATATATGTAAACTACCCATGTTAAATTGGTTCATACTAGTCGAAGGTTGGTTTCCCATTAATATATTATTAATATTCAATTTTATTTAAATAAAACTAATTATATTTAAATAATAATGAGCAATAATTTTACACCATGGGTAGAAAAATATAGACCGACTTCTTTTAATGACATAGTATTTGATCCTCTAAATAAACAATTACTTCAAAATATTATAACCAATAAAAGTTTTCCAAATTTATTATTTTATGGTCCACCTGGAACTGGTAAGACTACCAGCATAATTAATTTGATTAATGCGTACCAAGATTCTCCAAATTGTAAAAATTTAATGATTCATTTGAACGCTTCGGATGAAAGAGGAATAGATATAATAAGAAATCAAATAAATAGTTTTGTAAACTCAAAAAGTTTATTTAATGATGGAATGAAATTTGTGATTTTAGATGAAGTAGATTATATGACTAAAAATGCACAAATAGCATTAAAATACTTACTTCAATCTTATAAATCAAAGGTAAGATTTTGTTTAATATGTAATTATATAAGTAGAATCGACGAAGCGTTACAGAATGAATTTGTGCGTTTAAGATTTAATCAGCTTCCTCAGGATGAAATAATTAATTTTTTAAGAAATATTAACCAATCAGAAAATCTTAATTACACGGCAGAAGCATTGTTATCTATTCAAAAACTTTTTAATTCTGATATAAGAAGTATGATTAATTATATGCAATCAAATGAAAGATTAATATCAAATAAAAAAATTATAAAAAACGAACTATGGATAGACTTGATAGATAAAATTAAAAACAATGATTATAAAAAAAATATAGAATACATAAATAACTTAACAATTGAATATAATATTGAAAAAAAAAATATAATAAAAAATTTTTTAAATTTTATTATACGAGAAAAGAAGGAACATGTTTCCACTGAATTTTTATTATTTATTGAAAATGTGATGCATATTCCAGATTTAAATATAGAATTTATGTTACCTCATACTTTAATTAAGTTGAATAAATTTTTTACACAAAACTAGTGTATCTAATTTCTTCTTGTGAATTTTCATTTTTAATTGATTTTCTATTTATTTCTAATATTTTTTCTTCTTTGGTATTTTTATCCGTGAAATTAGTATATGTGCTGCTAATAATTTTTTGTATTTTTTTATTTTGTATATTATGTAATATATCTATTAGTCTGGATTCCAACTTACTATCAAATATTTTATGATGAGTTTTATCTGTAGTACCTAAAGGAATCTTACTTATTTTTCCATTATCATCCATTATATTTGTTATATAATTAATTAAATTAGATTGAGTTTCATTATTTACATCAATTTTCGGACAATGATAAAATACAGTATTGGTTGGAATATTTAAACAATCATAATCAATATTAGAATAAATATTTTTTGCAAAATGGTCATTAAATAAACAACAACTAATAACATAAGCAAAATTTTCAGCAAAATGTTCCTTCATATGACCATTAGAAGTTAAAATAGGAAAATGTAATTCTTCTAATTCCATACTTATTCTACAAGCTAATGATTGTCTAAATTGATTAAAGCATTCTCTTTTTAAACTAATAAACCAAGTTTGTATTCCAGAACCAATTGGTATATTTTCTCTAATGTGTTTTTCCATCTTATATAAAATGGAATCAGCTAATTCCAGGCCATAAAGTGTGTTTTTAAAGCACACATAACAACATAAACTACAACGGTTACCCATATTATATGATAATTGAATTTATTTAATACTATTTAAATACATTCAATTTTTTTAATTTTTGAAAGAAAAACTTTTACCATAGGAGTCTTTATTGGATGGACTATAATAATTATCCATTCGTTTCATTAACTTTTCCATAAAGCTATTTGGTGGTGACATTTTGGAGGGATCAATAAAATTGTGATTTAAACTTAACTCCTTACAATTTTCAAAGGATTCAGTTTTTTTAATAGGAACTGGAATTGTTTGTCTTTCATGAATGTAGGAATTCATTTATTTATTATAAATAAAGAAAATAA
>Ga0222714_10001073_pt1 | contig 30957 bp, 51 predicted proteins | sample C33_3DmetaG_FD_165048 | JGI IMG/M metagenome (GOLD analysis project Ga0222714, IMG submission 165048) | Estuarine water microbial communities from San Francisco Bay, California, United States - C33_3D | ecosystem: Environmental > Aquatic > Marine > Unclassified | place: USA: California... | reverse complement strand
GTTCACCTTTTCTGAACATCAAGGTCTTTTCATCAGGAATTACGCTTATATTATTGAGTGACTCTATCATATTGTCAATATCAATAATTAAATCCTTCCACCCCTGATTCCCCATCATTTCAAATCGGGATTCGTAATACTTTTGTAGGTCAGGACTCATGGCATTGCCGCTTTGATCTCGTCAACCGTGGATGCTGAATCAATGGCAGTCTGCATGGCGGCATACTTCTCCCGCACAGCTTGCCTTGCCGCTTCTGCCGCTGTTGCCTCTGAGGGAATGGTTGCCTTAATGTCCAAGGGCGCAAACTCGGCAGACCGAGCCTCTCTGCGTTTGTCGTGGGCAATGGTCTTGGCTTTGGCTATGTTGATGGTAATCATTCTGAAAACTCCCATGCGTTGCGGAATGTGCGGTCTGTTGGAATGTCAGAGACATCCACAATCTTGTAAGGCTTGCCAACAGGAACATCCTTAGCGGCAATTTCCTCAATAGTTAAACCGCATTCAGGTGCTGGAACAATGATGGCTACACCATCGTCTGTTGGGTAAATGATTCTTTTTGTCATAGCTTTTCCTTATCTAAAAATTGATACACATAAAATATCGCCATCAGTCGCAGATTCTCCTGAATAAGTATCTTCAATATAAAAATAAATATTACAAGCACTTGTTGATGATGGCCTTCCTTTTAGTACACCATATCCAAGAAGTGTTGAGCTTCTTGATCCAGAACAAACTGGCGCATAATTTGTATCTGGTAGGGCTGTTGTGAGATTCACTGTGTAAGTGCCAACCCCATTATCCGTAATACTCGTTACATTACCACTTGCACGAATTGCCACAGTGCCAGTACCGTTAAAGTTCACCCAAGCACGACACATATACAAAGGTGCAGTGCCTGACACAGTAGCAATCTGTGCTGAGTCAATGTTTGGTGTTGTCAGTGTTGGGCTAGTTAGCGTCTTGTTTGTCAGCGTCTGAGAATCAGTTGTACCTACGACAGCCCCTGCTGGATTGCCTACACCCCCTGCTGGGAATGTAACTCCTGCTGTTCCGCTGATTAAGGTAGTCATGTAGTCACCTTGGGATATTTAGCTTTGACTGCCAAGCAATCAGCAATGTACTTGTCAATCTGCGTCTGATCGCCTTTGACTACACCATCAAGGTAGTCTGTGATTGGTGGGTACTCTGATGCTCGTTTGTATTTGTATGCGTTGGGGTCAATCCAAGCATTAACTGCCGCCATGTCAATTTCGACTTTGTTTCCTTGTGCATCAAATGCGCCTGTGCCATCGTCAACAGTGACAACACTTGGATAGAGTGCATATATTGCATTGTGATTCATGCGGCAATCTCCATGACTGTGATTGTTGATGCTGTTCTAGAACCATTTGCGTCTTCCGTAGCTGGTCTATTTAAGTAAGCTGTTGATGCGGTTGTTTCAACAGACCATTGAAGTTTGTAAGTAGTTGATGATGTAGTGGCTGGACTATCCAAGTATGTTCCTGAAGCAGTTACCATTGAATATACATCACCTGCTCTATGACAAACAGCAAATGAGTCTGTGTGTCCAGATGCTCCGCTACCCCCAACATAATTGGCAAAAGAGTTACCTCCAGAAACACGGAAATACATTCTCTTTACTCCAAAATCACTATGTGATACATTTATTGATATAAGAATTAATATTTTGCTACTTGATGATGTAGGAGTTATAGCGACTGATAATCCTGTATCAACATATGTTTGAGAGTTAGTTGAAGCTGTGTCTGTTTTAGTAGAACTGACAACTTGCAACACAGTCCCTGCCGTTGCATAGTTTGTCATTGGATACCAAGTTGTATTTGACAAACGATAAACAAAAGTCATAGCAGAACCAGCACCAAAAGAAGTTGGTTTGCGCACAATACTTTGTCCAGTATTGGCGTTCACAGTCAATGCTGTGATTGTTTGAGTTGAGCTAAATGAAATTGTCATGCCATCCGCAGGGGATGCTGGCATTGTGATTGTTCCTGTTGCCAAAGTACCAGCAGGATTCATCACCAATACATTTACACCAGCGGCAAAGGTATAGCTAAACCCTGTCGATGGGGCTTGGTAATCGTACTGCTGAAGCAGTCCGTTTGTGCCGTCTAACTTAGCTACCATTGGTTGTCCCTTGAGTTTCCTCTGTTGCCTGTGCCGCCTCTGCCAATGCCTGTGCTTCAGCAAGTGCTTTAGCTTCTGCCTCTGCAAGCTGTGCCGCTACTGCCGCATCATGTGCCGCTTGTTCTTCAGTCGTGTACTCAACTTGAGTGACTTCACCAGTTTGGACATTTACAACGATTCTGTGTGTCATTTTTTATCCTTCATACATGATGTTTACGCTACCCGCATCAAAGGTATCCGTTCCATTGACGGTGGTGATGCGTACTCGGTCAAGAGTTCCCGATAATCCAACATATCCACTACCAAGGCTTAAGGCACTTGAACTTTGATAAGATGTATTTGACGCAAACGACCAGCCATTTGACCCTAAGAGACAAATTGTTGCAATACCACTCCATGCATAAGCGGCAGCATTTGTTCCAGTCATTAAAAAGCCAGCGGTACTATTGACATTATTTGTGTTTGTTGTCCAACCACTAGAAACATATCCAGTTGAAGTTACCGAACCAGCACCTATTTGAACTTGTAAATTGCTTGTTCCATTTGTACTCACAGCATTAAACATCACAGTGATCCGCTTCACCCAACTTGGTATATCAGTAAAGTTGATGCTTGTACCTGATGTAGAGGCAACCGCAGTGCCAGAGGTAATCCCCAGCACCGCACCTGAGTTGATTGTTACGCTTGCTGAACCATCGATGACTGTTGCCATGATTAACCCTCGTAAAGAATATTGACTGTGCCAGCGTCAAATGTATCTGTGCCGTTGACAGTGGTGATGCGTACACGGTCGAGTGTTCCGCCAAGGGTTAGAGAACCGCCACCTAAATACGCATAGCCGTCATCTGAACGACCTAAAACAAAAGTAGCATTCCAAGAATTTCCCGAAATATTGGCTATAACAATTTGACCATGTGTGATTACTGCACTGGCATTATCAGGACTTAATAAATAGCCAGCAGTAGATGTTGCACCAGCACCACCAAGACCAGTACGAACTGCACCACTTGCATACCCTGAAGAAACAATAGAGCCGTTACCAACTCTGCAAATTAAATTACTTGTACCATTCGTACTCACACCACTAAATATCACAGTAATTTTCTTCACCCACGCAGGGATGCCAGTGAAATCAATTGATGTCCCACTGGTAGACGCAACCGCAGTGCCTTGCGTAATCCTCTGCAACTGCGCCCGAGACGCATTGCTGTCAGTCCCAAAGAACTGTCCGTTGTATTCAAGGTTGCCAGCGGCTGGTGTACCAATCAGCGTGTCAGAAGTTAAAACAAGTATTGACATGGTTAAGCCTTATCTGAAAATTGCAAGACATACAAGCACATAGTCAAACTGTGTCGAACTGCCATTTGCAGTGACAGTGGCAAATTGCACACCACCTGTACCAGTAACTGTTCCTGTACCTGCAAAAAATGTAACAATACCATGAGCCGCTGCTGGGCTACCACAAGTTCCTACTGCTGAATAATTAGTATCCGTCATTGCAGTTGTGAAGTTAACTGTGTAATTTCCTGTACCATTATCCGTAATACTCGTCACATTAAATGACGCACGAATAGCGACTGTACTTGTACCATTGAAATTTACCCAAGCACGACACACGCCCACAGTTGCATCATTCAGCACAGTTCCTGTGGTAGCTGGCAAAGTCAGCGTGGTAGTCCCAGCAACAGCAGGGGCGGCAATAGTTATTTGTCCTGATGTGTCTCCTGTTAAAACAAGGGAAGCCATTTCAATCCTTTACAAAATTACCCATCTAGAACCAGATGGAAGTGTGACTGAAACACCAGCATTCAATGTGATTGCGCCTACAGACATAGCGCAAGAACCAGAAGTTACAGAATATGAAGTAGTCACTGTTTTTGTATTTTCATAGATTGGCGCACCAGTTATCAATGCTGTTGATGATGTGACAACAGGGATTGTTCCTGATAAAGCTGATAGCGTTTGCGTGTAATTGCTACTTGTGTTGGGTGATGTAACAGTGACTGTTCCAGACCCTGCCGCATTTCCTGATATGGCTACTTGTGACATTGTTTTCCTTTACACCACAGTCCAAGCTGAACCAGTTGAAACTGTAACAGTTACACCAGTTGCAACAGAAACCGCACCAGAACTCATACCATTCTGACCAGCCGCAATAGTGTAGTCTGCTGAAATTGTTTGGCTATTCACAAATATCCCATTTGACGCAATAACAACAGTTGATTGCAACTCGCCAGTACTAGGCTTGTAAAGCAACTTGGTGTTACCAGTGTAAATTGTAGTTGGCGTACCTGATGTTGCATTTGCAAACAATGGGTAGACATTGGTTGATGTACTTGTGTCGTTACTGATGCTTGCACCAGCAGTACCATTAGATGCGGCAGTTACTCGACCATAAGCATCAACAGTGATGTTTGCCGCTGTGTAGCTTGCCGCTGTCACTCCACTGGTATCCAATGCAACAGTGCCACTTGTTGTAATCGTTCCACCTGTCAAACCAGTACCAGCAGTGATAGAGGTTACAGTGCCTGAATACTGGTCATTCGATGTGATAGTGAAATTAGGGTAAGTACCAGTAACAGAGGTAGTCCCTGCTCCTGTCAATGCAACCGTCTGATCTGGTGCTGAGTTGGTGATTGTGAAGTTAGGGTAAGTACCACTCGTACTAATACCAGTACCAGCAGTCAATACAACTGTCTGGTCAGGGGCAGAGTTGGTAATTGTGACTGCACCAGTAGCACCTGAAACTGAAATGCCTGTACCAGCAACCGCAGAGGTCACTCCTGAGTTGGCAATCGTGATAGAACCAGCACCTTCAGTAATGGTTATACCTGTACCATCAGTTAGCGTGTTCTTTTCCCACAAGTCAGTTGTTTCGTTATAGATCAACACTTGACCATTGGTGGCATTTTGAGCAGACACATTGTGCAACTCATCCATCTCATAGCCGTTTTGAATCCTGACCTCAATTGAGCCTTGATTCACATGGCTACGAGTGACAACACCTACATAAACCAAGTGGTTAGGAGCGTATTGTTTGGTAGATGTGTATGCGCCAGCCGTAGAAGAACTCAAGTACAACTGTGTACCAGCGGCAAATGCAGAAGTGTCTAACCCTGCAATGTCGCCAGCCAAAATCACATAGCCGTTATTGTTTGTTGAAATATCTGCCAGAATCAAACCAAGTGTTTGGGCAGAGGTAGTGTCCCCTGTTGCAAGAGCCTTGGTTACAGTAGCTTTGTTGCCAGAAGCACCATTGATATAGACAACTGTTCCCTTTGTCAGCGTTGCGCCTGTCTCATTGCGAACCTGAGTAATCAGTCTTGGAGATGAGTAAACAGCAAGATCAGCAGTTGAGCCTGTTGTCGTGACTGTGACACTGGTATCAGTAGATGTGACAAATTGCAAAGTCTCTGATTGGTCAATCTTCTGCCAAACAGAACCATTGAACAGCAACCAATCTCCTATCGCCCAATCAGTGATGCCGTTTAGATTGGTAGAGCCAGCAGTTGCAACAATGTAGTAGTAGCCATTGATTCCTGTACTGCTTGCCAATGTAGGCGTATTGGTAGAAGCATTCCATGTGCCTTGGTAACTCAAACCACCAGCAACAGAAGCCCAAGATGTGCTTGTTCCATTAGTGGTTAAAAACTTTCCTGCATTCCCTGTTTGACTAGGAATCAGGTTATTGATTTGGGTTTGTAGGGAGGCTAGAGTATCAAGAACAGACTGAGAAGTACCGCCACCATTAGTAATGACTTTGATGCGTTCTGCAAGATCAGGAGCAACAACCTCACCAACATTGAGTTCAACGCCACTAGACAGGACAATGACAAGGCTACCATCAAAATCAATGCGAGCAGAGGTAACAGAAACACCATCAACACCATCCACTCCATCACGCCCATCTCGACCAGCGTCACCCTTATTACCCTTTGCGCCATCTCGACCTGCTTTTCCATCTTTGCCATCCCTTCCATCCTTGCCGTCTTTACCATCACGACCATCTTTGATAGAAGCAACACGCTTTTCAATGGCATTGCCAACATCGTCATAACGAGAGCGAATATCTGCCTCAATTTTCTTGAGTGCTTGGACAACTATGTCAACATTCTCGCCAATCTTGCGTTTTTGTACCTCTTTGGCTTCGGCAACAGTAGACTTAATGCCCTCAAGAACAGCCATCTGCTGTTCAGGAGTCATGTTTTTAAGGATTAGCTCCTTGGCAAGTTTTTCGACATCCATTATTCAGTACCAGTTTGAGCAGAACTTAACTGCTTGGTCAATTGGTTGAGGAAATCTTCTTCCATGCCTGAAATCTTGTTGTTTTTCTCAGCCATTTGCAGTTCAACAATCTTAGACTTGTTTTTGATGTCTGCTTCCTTCAACATCAACTCAGCAATCTTAACTCTCTTGTCAAACTCTTTGGAAGCCAAGTCATCTTGGTTCGGAAGATTCTTTGTCACAGCCGCCATGTTCTTGGCTTGCACTTCTTGAGGCATCAACTGTGCCTCTGTGAGTAATTTCTGTGCTTCAGCCCTGTTTTGTTCAGCCTGAGTGGTAGAAACTGCGATCTGAGCCTGTGCCGCTTGGATAGCCAACTGCTGTTGAGCCTGTTGCATCTGTTGTGCTTCAGGATTGGGTTGCATCATTTCTTCCAACTTGGCAATCAACTCCATGCGGTTAGACAAACTGCTGTTTCCAATGATTCCTTTGAGGATAATCGGCAAAACAGGAGTCTCAGCACCCAAAGTCTGCAACAAACCAATAAATTGCTGTTGCTCATACTCACGAGCAATGATGCCCAAGGTGGCAGTAGGCACAAAATTCATGTCTACAGAGGGGTAACGCTCTGGGTCAAACTGCATGAACCGAAAAGCCGCCTTCTTAATGAATGGAATTAAGAAATCTTCTTGGAAATTCACCAAAGTACGCTTGTATTTCTTGATGATGGAGGCAACAGCCATCGACATACCACCACCATCACGGGCAGATTGGCTGACCATGCCTTGAGAGTCCAGTGTTCCAGTGGCTTGGAGCAACATACGCTCAAATTCTTTGGCAGTGGCTAGGTTGTTGGGGTCACTTTGACCAAACTTGAATGGGTAAAGAATCTCACTGGGTGCGCCATTGGTGAGGATTGCTTTTCCTGGCTTGATCTCAAACTTCATACCCCTTGGCAACCGTGTTGCATCCATTGCAATCATGGGGGAAGTGGTCAATGCAAGTGAATCTAAGTGGCTACGAGTCTGTGCATCAATGGCTTTTTGCATATTGAATGCTTTTTCCACTGTGCCACGACCCAACAAACGGTTAGGAACAGTGTCATCTTGGTATGCCAAGACGGGTCTGTCCTTCATCATGTAAGGGTTTTCTTCAGCCTTGAGCAACAAACCATCATTGGCAATCACGACAATGGCTTCAACCATGTCTGTGTAGTCTTCAGCGGCAGAGTTCTCAGGGAACAACTCGACAATCTCTTTGTTTTCTTCTAAGTTGTTCAAGTATTCACGGGGAATAAGACCGTAGTAGGTGAGCAAAAGCACCTTCTCATCTTGGTACTGAGACACTTCTTGGGTAGGCTCAAGGTCAGTGTCTTCGTAGGTGGGCGTGATGTCTACTTTGCGGTAGATGCCTCTCTCGATCCCTTCAACAACCTTGTGAATACTCACATATTTCTCTATCGCCACGCCCATGCAGTCATCAATAGAACTAGCGTTGGGGTCGAAAAGGAAGTTCTTGGGATTGACAGGCATGATCTTGACTGCAATCCTGTCTCTTTCAATCACACCAATTGCTGCTTGCCCTTGCTGATTAGGAATCGGGCGAGTGGCAGGGATGTACTCTTTCTCAGTCTTGACAATAATCTCGCCAATACCTGTACCGTAGATTTCTGCCATCAACTCAATCTGGTCAATGGACTTCCTGATCTTGTCTTTCTTGAAGTCTTCCATCAGTTGAGCTTTGATTAACTCAACATCAATGGCATTACCGTTCACATCTTGGATATTGTCTTCAATGTCAAAGAACTCGCCTTGCCCAAAGATAGCTTCCATGATCTCAGCATGGCGTGTTTCAACGGCTTGTTGTGTGGCAGGGGTGACGATACGGCTACGCTCAGACTCACGGGTCTTGTCTTCAGAAGCCCATTGACCTCGGAAGATGCGTTCGTACTCTAGCCAATCAGGGAGGAAGTTGGTGTCTCGGTAATCACGCCAGCGTTGGCAATGGTCAGTGACAAAATCTGTCAATTCTTTATCAGCCTCAGTCGGCTCATAAAATTCGTTTTGTTCAAGTTTGTCTGTTGCCATTTATATCCTCATACACCGCTAATGATGTCAACTGGTTGCCACTCGTCTTCATCATCTGCCTCAAAGTATGAGGTTATAGATAACTGATCTATATAACTTAACGCATCAGGAAGATCGTCATGCACCCCTTGGGATGGGTACATCAACAACTGATCTAGGAACTCTGTCCAATCCTCTTCCTTGTTAAGCACGATTCTGCCATGCTCAAACCTTCCTTGCAATGCCCAAATGATGCGGTCACTCTTCTTCTTGTTCCCATGCGTCAAATCCACAATATGGGCATATATGTTCGATTTTCGCATTAAATCGGACAAATAGGGAAGTACCGCATTTTTCAACGCACCACGCTCAATCCCAATACTCAAGGGCTTATAGTCCCTGATCGCCAACAGTATATTGGCAGCAGTCGTTCTAATGTCCCACCGCCCATACTCAATCTTCTCCACCCACCACTTGCCATCCTCGGTTACCTTCACTACCGCAATGGCACTCTGGTCTAGCCTCTTCTTGGAGTTGGCGGCTTGCTTTGCCACCTCCTCAAACCCAGCCAAGTCCACCGCTATGAAGTAACTCCCATGCTCAGGCATCTCCCCATACCGAATCCACTCCTCCTTGAAGACATCTGAGCCAGCATTGTCAAACGATGCCATATACTCTTGCTTAAAGGCGAAACTTGATAGGGTCTTCTTTGCACTCTCAATCTCAGAGACATCAATCAAAGGGTTGTCCTTGGTGGTGAAGTGCCACGACTTCCAATCAGCATCCTCACCCTCCTGACCCAAGTTGTACAGGTCAAAGAACCAGTTCCTACCCTTTGGCGTACCAATAAACATCGCCCTTCCACGCTTGTCAGACAATGACGCACGAATCACCTGTTCCCAAGTCTCAGGCTTAATATCCGCTACCTCATCCAATACTGCGTAAGTCAAGGAAACACCTCGCAAGGTGTCGGGTCTGTCTGAACCCCGAACATATATCTTTGCACCATTAATCAAGGTCACTTCCATGTTGTTCACATGGCTACTGGTGATGATCTCTCGCCCAATGTCCAAGAGCACATCCCAAATGATCTGCCTCGCCTGTCCCTGAGTCGGGGCAACATACAGCACCGCACTACCAGCAGGACAGCTCAAACCCTCAATCAATAAGGTAGTCACCGCTAACCTAGACTTGCCGCACCTTCGCCCTGCCACCACCACCTTGAACCTCGTCTTGTCGGCATACACCTCCTGTTGCCACGGCAATAGCGCAAAGTTCAGATCAGCCATTATTCGATGCTGTAGTCAGGTGCAGAAAATGGGTCTTTATAGAAAGGTGTTTCTACCTTTCGTGTTGAAAGACTCCAGTTTTTTGCTTTTTCTACAGTGTCAAGTCCCATTGCATCAGGGTCTGCACCATACTGACGCATAAAAAATTCTTTCCATGCCGTGGGATGACTTGGGTCTTTCAGCATTTTTCCTGTTTTTGTAGACGATGGGAAGTGAGGTTTGCCGTCATAAGGGCTGATGGTTTCTTTTATCCCTGCTTTCCATGCTCCCCTGTAGTCATAGTCAGGAGATTGAAGAATCATCTCTGTAACTCGTTGGTTGTCCAATTTTTCTACAGGCAGGTTTTGTTCAGCGGCTATGTCTGATTTGATAGAGTTAAACAGTTGAGTTCCTTGTAACCAACTGCGAAACTGCTGTTCTTCTTCTGGTTTTAGTGTAGTAGGACTCCAAGGAGTCGCAGAGAATTTTTGGTACTCATTTAGCCAATCAGTCATCTTTAACCTCTACATCCTGTATGTCATCAGGCTCAATTGTTGTGGTGCTTGCTATGGGTGCGCCTATGCCAGTGATATTGATGGTGACCGCACTCCTCTGGCTCTTATCCTTCTCAAACATAGAGACAGGCAGTGTGCGGTCAACGCACATCTTGATAGCCGCCATCTGTGCGGGGTGGTTGTCATTCAACGCAATGGAGATCATCTTCTCAACCACATCCTTACCACTGGACTTGATAAGCATATCCTTCAAGTCCTTGATTCTCTGGTTGTCAGTCTTGGGCAACGCTAACTCAGGATTCCTTGCGTACTCCTGTATCTGACGCTTTAAGCCATAGATACCCTTGGGTCTGCCAGCCTTCTTCTTCTCTGGCTGAGGCTGTGGGGCTTCATCTTGGATGCTGTCCATCTGTTCGATCTTCACGATTGTCCTTGTCTTGGTGGGCGTGATAGGTGGGGACTATAGCAAATACTGTGACGATATGCTAGATTTATCAGCGTTGGCGGTCAAGCGTGTCGGCATCGTGGGAGATTTTTGTTGAATTGCGCCCGAATCCTGCCTTATGGAAACCGCCAACACCTGTTTTTTTTCATAGCGGGGAAGCGGGGCAGTTGCCCCTTTTTCTATTTTCGCTTTTTCAGAGGGGCGGATGCCCCCACAATTATCACAGACCAAGACCACCCCCTCCCCCCCATCGAAAAATTGAGAACTATTTTCTGTGGATAACTCAGTTTGCAGATGTGCGTTTGTAAGTTGTTGATTTCATTAGACATTCTCTGCAACTTACAGATAACTTACAAAATCCATTTAACACGATGTCCATTATGTTAACTCAAAATCAAAGAAAGCATTACAAACGCACAGCAATTGAGACGCAAATTGAAACCAGTTGGGGCAATTGTGGATAACTTCGATCCAAATCTGTGGATAACCTGTGGATAACTTGGAATTTGGCAAATCGGCAACTGGCAGGGAGGCGGAGAGGGAGAGAGGCGGAGGGTGCATTATTGGGGTACTTGAGAATGATAGTGATTCTCATTTCCAAATATTAAAAAAGGCTAGGCAGAATCTATGACTGCCAATGCCTCTAGAAAGCCTTAAAACAGGGCTAGAACAGGTTTTTATTGCCGTTCTGTATCCAAACCCAAGAAATCACGCAAATCGCCCTGTGGTCTGTATCCAGCTTCCCATAGAACCGCAAACGATTCAATGACAATCTTGAACCCCAACGATATATCGCCATTGCCAGCACAGGCAAGAATTGTCTTCTCAGCCTCACCAAGCTGCCGCTGAAAGTATTTGACCTTCAAGCTGGATGGTCTGCCTTTACCCACCCATCACCTCGGCACATTGAAAAGTTTAGGTGCTGGCTCACCCTCCAAAACATGGAGGTCGTCTTCCATGTCTTCAAACCCTGATTCACCTTTCTTGAACATCTTGACTTGTGCGGTGGGGTCGAGTGCTTTAATCGCCATGATCTCTTGCACCAATGGGTCAGCCAAGACAATCTCAAACTCTTCCAGTGTCCAAATCCAATTCAGGTCTTTGCGTTCTCGCTGCAAGTCTAGGCTTTCGTTGACGGTCTGGACAACTGCCATGATTTTCCCATCCAAAGTTTTCCACTCCAAAAACCTGATGGGTGGGTTTTGTGGAACTCCATTGTCCACTGCCCATGCTTCCAAAGCATCGTACCCTTTGACCATGCCGTAGACCGCCTTCCTCAGTCTCTCAATATCCTTGGCATCAGTGGCATCCCAAACCCTAGCCATCTGCACCCAAAACCTCTCCCTAAATACCGTGTCAACTAAAGTAATCAATCTCTCGCAACCCCATTTCTGATGATGTTGCTCCTTTCTCACCTCCAATTCGGTGAGGCAAGCACTTGCCTCAATATCCCAAATAGTTGGCTCATACCTCTTGACCTCAACTTGGGGTACTTCTCTTCTTGACCTAGATCGACTCATTTTTATTTCCCTTATAAAATTTATAAAGTTACAAAGTGACAGGTAACAAACCTCGGGTACATAGACCCGAGGTGGTTTGTAACCATCTCCTCGGGAGTAACAAAAGTTACTTTGTTACCGTTTGTATCGTTTGTTACTGGATAAAAACACATATCAGAAGTTTTCCGAACTCGACTTCAACCACACCCAACCAGACCCAATCACGACCTTATTTATGGCTACCAACCTCTCTCTAGCACGAAGCCAAGCTACCTTGAAAGTGGTTTTATCCTCCTCGGTGCAGCCCTTCATAGACCAAAATTCAGCCCTCCAATCCTCCAAACTCACGCCATACCGACTAGTACCATCCACTTCACGGTATGAGCCTTTAGATTTAATAACCTTCATCAACGAATCCATCTCCAACCGTTGATTTTTACCGCTACCCGCATTGTTTTTACTACCTTTAGAGTTACTCCCAGCAATCTCTTGGTTATGCCTAATCGCCAGTGAAGTGTTGATTTCAAAGCCTAAATCTGATGTTCCAATCTCCACCAGTACGATCTCAATGCCGATCTGGATGGAGTCAGCCCCATCTTTTTGTTTGCTGACTGTCAGGATTGCGTTACCTATTACGGCTGAATCCCCTGAATTGATGACAGAATCTTGCCTTTGAATCTCAAGTTCTGTATCCACTGCCCCAAGCAGCGAACTATGACCTCTAAGACCCTTGGTGACATCCTTACCGCTATGGTGAATCACCATCAAGGCACACTCAAAGATTTCCTGAAGCTTCCCTGCTTGGGTGATGAACCCACCCATGTCCTCGGATGAGTTCTCGTTAAAGCCACCGCCAGACATCCGCATCAGGGTGTCCAAGATGATGAGTTCCAAGGGTTCATCTATCTCAGCAATCAACTCGTTGATGGCATTCAACAACTCCGCAAAGTCTTCTGGTGACGATCTGAGGTTCAATTGCGCCCTGATGATGTACAGATTCACCCCATCAGGACTCTTATTCTGTATCTTGCAAGCCTTCACCCTTGCACCCATACCGCCATGCCCTTCACCGCAGATGTACAGCACAGCCCCTTTCTTGGGTATTTTGTAGCCCATCCAATCCCGACCTGTGGCTATGGCTTCAGCTAGGTCAAGCGAGATGAATGACTTGTACGAGGCAGGGGGTGCGTACAGGGCTACAAATCCTTTCTTTGGGACTATCGACTCCACCAGCCATTCCACTGGTTCATCCTTAATGGAGTCCCAAGACTCGACCAATAACTTCTTTCTGGTGCTTGATTGCTCTAGCTTTGGCTCGTTGGCGTGGGAGAGGAAAGGGTCAGGTGGTGGTGTCTCTCTCAGTCTTTTGGGTATCAAGATGACATCCTCATGCCCCAAAACCTTTGCGCCCTTGGCTTTGGCAGCTAGTGTTTCCTTTGTACCGCCATATTGGTGAACAAACTCGTAAGCGTCTTCCTTTGGCTTGTCCAACCCCAAATCCAAAACCCTGATGGTTTTGACCACAGGCAGTAAGGATTCGACAATCTTGTCGGCATAAGCCCAACCAGCGACATCGTTATCAGGCACAACAACGACATTTGCGCCATCAAAGTATTGGTTCAAGTCTTGATTCCAACCTCCTGCGCCAGCGTGTGAGGTGGTAGCCGTGACCCCCAAGCTGCACAAGGCATCTACCGCCTTTTCACCCTCGGCTATGTAGACCACCTTCCCATTGGTAACCGCCTGAAGCAGCTCGGGGAGTCGGTAGGGGACAATTCTGCAATCTCCTAGCTTCCCAACCCGACTGCCATCAGGCAAGATTCTGAGCGTCTTATAGGTCTTTCCCTTGGCATCAAAGGTCTTGTACCTTTGCTTCACGAACAAGGGCATCTCGTTTTCATCTGTGTAGAACCATTCATGCTCTAAAACTGGTATTGCTGGCATGATAGGTCTAACATTTGAGAGGTATTCTGGTCTGTCTGGTAGCTGTGGGAGAAGTCCCATATCCTTGATGGTGTTGAAGACCTCTTGCTGATCGCACCCACCGTGGCACTTAAAAAGTACATTGCCATCGTCACCATCTGTCACTGAAAGACTTGGGTTCTTGTCGCCATTGCCCTGACCGTGGTGAGGTACTGGACAACTTGCTAGGTAACCATTGCCTACCTTCTTGGCATTGCCCAAGGTAGTGGCTATTTGTTGTGCTGACATTGATGCATCCAGTTAAGAGACAAAAAAACCAGAGTCTCCCCCGAAACTCTGGTGCGGTTGGGTTCAGTGGTTAGCTGAACATCTCATCATCACTCATGGTTGGTGCTGGCTTAGAGGGTGCTGGTTTAGCTACAGGCTTTGGCGCATCAAAAGGTGACGCTGACTCCACTGCCCCACCCATGCCATCTTCTTGCATTGCTTGAGGTCTTGCCACCCAACTCACCACTTCAAAGATTGGCACTCTGGTTGTTCCCTTGCCCACCTTCTCAGGGCGAGAACCCTTGTACTCCACCACAGGCAACTTGCCAGCGTTAGCAGATGCCTGTGCTTGCACTTGCTTCCACAGGGCTTCTAAGCCCATGTTAGCCCCTGCGCCATTGGCACTGTACTCCGCCACGCCCATCGTCTTGTTATAGAAAATTGCTTTGAAGCCACGCTTAAACTCGGCACTTGGTTGTGCGCCCTTTTGCCCAAGACCATTGTCAGGCATGAACTCAAAGATGCCAGCGGCAATCAGCATCCAACCAGTTTGCAAGTTTTCATGGTCAAAGACCGACTTTTCAAAGGTGAACTCACCATCTTGGTTTGTCCATGCGTTGGCTTGTGGGCTGAATCTGATGTAATTACCAGAGCCACCAGAGTTTGAAAGGTTTAGATTCATTTGATGTTTTCCTTGTTGAAAGTTGAAGTTTAAAAAATGTGACTGATGTCACGGTGGGGGATTGGGGTTGGGATTATTGACCAATACTCTTGTCTCTGGCAAGCGTCAGCCCTGACGATATGCGAGAAGTAAGCGGTTCAATAGATTCCTTTAAGCCTTTGGGCAGCAGTTTCTCGACCTGTGCAGGAGTCAAGAGTTCGGTTTTCGTTATCTCATGGATTCGTAGCCCAAGGAAAACCAGTTGCTCAATCGCTTTCTCTTCTGAAGTCCATGACCTGATTGCTCTCTTAGGTGCAAGCTGCCAACCTTGAATCACAGCACCCTTTTCCATGCGTTTAAGGGCATGATCTCTCACCGCCTTGATGTAGTCCTCAACCATGTCAAACTTTGTCAGCAAGACGCTGATTTGCTCTTCTGTCAAGACTTCCACTGGTGGTGCTGAGTGAACTACCTCAACCAAGTTTGCTTGTGCAGGGCAGATTGTCTTAGCTGCACAATACTGGCAAGCAGAGTCTGATGGCACAGGTGGGAATGCAGGGTTCAGGGCATTCTCAATCGCTGGTTGCAGTATGTAGTGCTCCCAATCAACCAACTCTTGCGTTGTCATGGTGTGCTTTCTCACCTCACCATGATGGGGTTGGATGATCCATAACTCCACAGTATCAATGTCTTGGTATAGACCCTCAGACTCCATAGCCGCCAGTGCGTAGAGTTTGAGTTGATCTGATTCAGCATCAACATAGCCTCTACCAGTTTTCAAGTCAGCAATGATGATCTTGCTATGTGCTTTGCAGATACCTATGACATCAGCAGTGCCACCGCATTTGTATGCAGGGGTTTCTTGGTAGGGTAGAAACCTTTCAACTTCAACTCCACCCGTGTGACTTAATTCCTCATGTATTGCCCAAATAGTCTTGATATGTTGCTGTGCAAACTGGCAGTTCTCCTCTGTCATCTGTATGCCCTCATAAACCTTGTTTGCGAAAAACATAGGGTCAAGGTCACGCTTGTAGCAGTGTTCTGCCAAGGCATGAATGGCAGTGCCAATCTTTGCCGCCTCACCACTCTCCTGATAGGGAACTTGCGCTGACAACCTCACGCTTGCAGGGCAAGCAATCGTGCGTGAAATACTTGATGCTCTGATGTTCAGTTGTTTGATTGCCATGAGTCTCTTTCAATGTGGTGATGTTCAATAAGTAATTGGTAGGCGAGTTTTCTCACCTCATGCGACACCGCATGACCGAGGTCTTCAGGGTCAAGCACCCTCTTTAAGAAAACTACGGTGTGTTGGTTTTGCCGTCTTTCCTGTTCAAGCTGTGAACCCAACCAGACGATGTGCTCTCGTAGGGTTTGCCGTTCTTTGTCATCCATTGCGATACCCCCAAAGTGCAATCAAACTGGCATCACTACGCCCATCATCCTTGACCCTCTTGAACAGGCTCAAATGGTCAGGGAACAACTCCATTGCCCTTGCTCTTGACCCATCCTTGCCACCTACCACGCCCATAGCTTTAATCCATGTCTGTGGGGTCATCAAGGTGGTCTTGATGCGTAGGGCTGTGAGTACACCTTCTACCACCCCAAGACTGCGCCCTAGAGAAAATACACTGGTAACCCCTTGCCCTGCCATTGCAAACACTTTTTCAGCGTATGCCTCTGTCGGGTCAAGTTCCTTGATGATGTCCACCAGTTCAGGCACTGACACCTGACGCTTGGTCTTGCCGTTCCTCTCAAGGGTGACCGTGGGCATATCCACCACCCTGACCAGTTCACCATCGACTACAAGGGCTATAGCCCCATTCAGACCGCAATCAATACCAATGGTGCGCCTAGTCATTTAACAGCCCCTGTAGAGCCTTAAAACGAGCCTGAATCAGGGAATCTACCGATTCATCTAGCCGCCTGATAGTGGTGACAAGTGGTATGGTTTTACCTGTGGCGTAACGGCTAACTTGGGCAGGGTGAAAGCCAGCATGACGAGCAACATCTGTGATGGTGTAGCCAGCGATTTCAGCCTTTTCCTTAATGTTTTCAATGGTTTGCATGGTTTGTGTGTTCATAGTGTGGGGGAGTCTAGAGACTTTTAATTGATTGGTCAAGCACTTTGTGATTGAATAGTTGATTAAATTGTGGGGGATTAGTTATAGGGTAGTTGACAAGGTAGTTAATCACTGTATGATTCACTACATCAACAACGCAACCTCAAGGAGATTTCCAAATGACAAACGCAACACAAACAACTGCTCAAGAAGAACGCAACATCAATATGTATGGAGTCGCTGACATTGACGCTTATGTGGAGTCGGTCAAACAATCCATCACTTACCAATGCACAGGCGCAAACATGGTTGTGGCTGGCTTGATGTCTGATGCTCAAGAATTGATTGCTGGTGGCGCACAAAACCGTAGCCGCCAAACACTCAACATTGCCAAACACATTTTGTTTTTGGTCATGGATGGCGAATTGGTTGGCACAGTAGAACGCAAGTAAACCCCAAGGGGCGCAAGCCCCATCTTTCAACCTAAAAGGAGAATTGAAGATGAAATGCAAAGGTCAAGGTAAAAAAGAATATGTAGTTGTCATCAAGGATGATGATGGTTCTAAACGAGTGTTCTCTGCTCCTGTCACAGAGAAAACTGCTCTGGGTTTGGTCATCAACTCCAAACTCCCATTGGACTATGTAGCCATTCGCCATGTTGAAGAACTTGGCATCAAGTCCAACAAGCCTTGGACACACAACGCACCCTACAACTCACAATTCCTTGGCGCACAACCAGCCCGACTCGGAGAGGATTACTGATGTACCCAATTGACGATTCAGAAGCCGAGGAGATCAAGGCTGAGGCTCGTCACCTCAGACGCTACCAATATCTTCTGTCCCAACACCCCGACTGCCGTGACCCTGAGCACCCCACTTGTGAACTCTGCGAGGAGAATGATGATGACGCTTAAACAAACCCTACAAGCCACCCTAGTGGGCTTGATTCTGGCTGTGCCTTTCTTAATTGAAATTGCAAAGGAGATGGTGAAATGAACAACCCACCAGCATTTCCAGTACAAAGCATTTACATTGAAGACCAAGAAACAAATTCAAGAGGCATGACTTTGCGAGACTACTTTGCGGCAAAGTCTATGCAAGTAATTTTACAAAGCCAATATGAAGATGGAATTTATGTTGGTGACGCTGACAACGACTCAGAGTATATATGTGCAAGAAGTGCGTACATCATGGCAGACGCAATGCTGAAAGCGAGGGAGAAATGACACCTCTACAAGACTTCTGCCAAGAACCTCGCAGCATGGAAGAGTTGATAGAGGCAGGGTTCAAGCAGCATAGCGTCTACAACGCTGTTAAGAGGCATGAACTCAAGAACATCAAGGCAACAGACGATTGGGGGCGCAGAACGCATGGTAAGGGCTTGTTCCTGTCCACTGTAACCATTGCACCCATGAACTTCACCGCACTTCAGTCCGCATGGAATATTCGACAACCACAAGGAGAAACAGCATGACTATGGAAAAAGAATTGGAAGAACTGATCGCCAAGATTGCGCCCTCAAAAGACATCGCTGGTGGCTTTATGAGTCGTGACCAGATCATCCAACTGATTCGCAAGGTGGCAGTTGAGTCTTCTTTGATTGGCTACGCCAACGCTGAGAGATTGACAAGAACGAGGATGGAAAAGAAACTCAAGATGGTGGAGGAGGAGTTGACCATCATCAAAGACCAACTCAAAGATGCTGAGTTGGAACTGATTGTGGCAACCAAATGAATCACTGGCGCAAGGTCATGGTGGCATTGCTTTGTGCTGGCGCATTGCTCTACTTTGATAGCAAAGACAAAGGGGTGACCAATCATGCTCGAAACCATAGTAAATTTTCTGCTGATAGCGACATTCGCATTCGCATTGGGAATAGCAGTGTGCGTAGCATTTGTTTTGTGGCTTCTAAAGGAAAGCGAAAAAGAGTGATATGTCCAGACTGCCCGAAGTGGGTCAGGGATGTGGCTGCCAAAACCTACAGTTGCACCAACTCAAAAATCAAAAGAGGATTTGTTTTCAACCATAGGGGGCGAGGATGAAAGGTGGTGCTAGAGCAGGATCGGGGCGTAAACCCATACAAATTGACGAGCGTAGAGCATTCAGTTTGTTCGACCAAGGGTTCAGCAAGCTGGAGATTGCCAACAGGTTCGGTGTCAACTACAACAGCTTGCGTACCATCTTTCGCAAGGCGGGTAAGTTCAAGCCATCAAAGAAAAGGAAAAAGCCATGAACTGGCGAGACTTAACGATTAAATATGTAAAGGATTTGCTCAGAGCAAAGACACCTTTGGAGGTGGTGCAAAAGGAATTGATTGAGGCACAGCTTGCCAAGCTGCAAGCAGAAACCTCAGTTGAATACTCGCAATCAATTGTTAACTACAACGAGCAAAGAATATCCAGACTGAATAAACGAATTTTGGAGCTTCAGGAGTTACCGCATGAATGATTCATTGAACCGAAAGAGACAGGTCGAAGAATACAAAACTCAGCAGCAAGTCTATGACGAACTCAGAAACGACATTCTTGAAGAAGTGGCAGTCGAGATTGAAAAGATGAAATGCTTTGGCAATGACACACTGAGTTCTTTCGCAATTTATATTAGGGCAATGAAGAAATGACACAAGATGAAATTATTCGATTTGCAATTCAATGCCGCCTTGTGACAACAGGCAATCGTGACGGTTTATACATGGACGCATTAACTGAGTTTGCCCAACTTGTAGCCGCCAAAGAAAAAGAAGCCTGTGCAAAGTTTTTTGATGACAACGACACAAATATATTTTGGGGTTCAGAAGTGGCTCGTTTCATAAGAGCCAGAGGAGAGCAAGCATGAGACAAAGTTACATCTGTACAAAATGCAAACGCCATATTTTGACAATTATTGCCCGATGCCCACACTGCGGAAGGAGTCCACAATGACAAAAGATGAAGCATTGAAGCTGGCACTGGAGGCGTTGGAAAACAATAAGCAAATGCATTACTACTGTGAAGATACTTGGTATTCGTGTCCGCAACATGAAGAAGGGTGTGCCAACGATTCAGTCGGTGATGAGTGTAATTGTGGCGCTGACAAAGCAAACGCAGAAATTGACAAAGTTATCACCGCTATCAAAGAAGCCTTGGCACAGCCAGAGCAAGAGCCTGTAACAGTTGAGGATAATTCTCAACAATGGAAAGGCATGGATGGCGCAATTGCTTTTCATTTGATTGAACGACACGCAGACAATTTAGATGACATTAGAAAAATGATGGGGGAATGGCTTTCTGCCAACACACCACAGCGCACATGGGTAGGGCTGACCAATAACGATTTGCAGCCTATTGCTGAAGAGTACCGAATTTTGTTTGGCAGTTGGGTGCATGACTTTGCCCGAGCCATTGAAGCCAAGTTGAAGGAGAAGAACACATGAACGCATTCGACTACAAAGGCGCAAGCATTTGGTTGCGTGATGAAAAGATGAAACGCTTTAAGCAGGGTGAGGAATTTGCCAAACGAAAGCAGGACAAGCGTGACATCAACGAAAAGAACCAAGTTTTTATCTATTCCAAGGCACTGAGCAACAAGAAATGATCGTCAAAATACGCACCTTCTATGGCAGACAAAGGGGTCTGCGAGGCGAGAGGGAGACTAAGGTAGACCAAGGCGTAGCTTGGTTATGCCAGAAGTGTGGAGATGTGATCTTGTTTGAACACCTCATCCCCAAGCACTTCTGCAAGAGGCTGCTTACGCCACTAATCCATTCAGATAAGTAGTTTTCCCTGCCACCTTGGTGGCGGTGAGTGACTGACATTTCAAATTATCAGGATTAAACGAGGCATGAACCCAGCCCGAATTTGGCTGACCTTGGGTGTAGAACTCCAAGATCAATTGGGTGTACTGGAGATTGTCAGCAATCCACTGTGCCAACTCAGGATTGGGTACACCATCAATCTCAAAATCACAGGCTTGCCCACGGCAATGGTCTGAATTAGATGAACCTCCTGCCGCTTGGTTCAAAGCAGCACACCTGAAACCAGATGTAATCTTCACAGGCTTGCCAAAGTGGTCACGCACTGGTTGTAGGATGTTCTCACACAACAGACGCAATGACTCTATTTGCTCCTCATTGGGTGTATTGTCAATGTCCAGACGATCAGCAGTATCCGATCTGGTAAGTTCCTTTAGCGTGAAGTTTGCTGATAAGTTCATGGTTTTCCTTTCAAGGTTTGGTAGATGGATTCGTAGGCTTGTTGACAGGCGGTGAGTTGTCTGATTGCTTCATCTCCTGAGTCGGTGATGGCGACAAGAGATCGAGCAGTCTCTGCGTCAAGTTCGGCTCTCTCTTCACCGCTATCTCGGGGGGCAGGGGCGGTATCTGTGGGGGTATGTATGGGGCAGTTGGCTGCTTTGACAGGAAGCCGCAACCGTAAAGCACCAGAGTCAATGTCAGCATTACGCTTTTGTTGAACAAGTTTTGCATCTTGATTTGCTTTCTGAAGTTTAGTGGCTTGGGTTTGGATTGCTGAAACTAGGATTTGTTCCTTTTGCCTCGCCTCGGCATTGAGTTTGGCAATCTCAAGTTGCTGACGAGTCACCTCATCCTTTGAGCCTTTCCAGTACCCACCGCCAAAGCTACTCAGCACCGCCACAACGATGCCGAGAAGCACATAAGGGTTGAATATGGTCATGGCTTGGGTGGCTCGTCATTGTCAATTGATTCTGCCTTGGCGGTGGCATTGGCTATCGCCTTGACACCAGACCTACCAGCCACACCACCTAGCACACCAGTGATGAAGACCATAATGGTTGAAATCTGTTGGGTGTAGACCTTGTCAATTGCTGCCATCCCATTCATGGGTTGGGTGACAAATGAAACTGAGTACAAGAACATACCCATAGAACTCAACAGGATGGTCACCAAGACCACGATAACGAATGCCCATACCCTGACCTCAATCTCATCAGCGGTAAGACGATTATTTGGTTTGTATCCTACGGTAGCCATTACTTCTTCTCCTTTTCAATTGTGACGAGTTGATCTGGGCAAGTGCCTGAAGCAGTGCAAATAGGGGGTTTGCATTCATCAAGTTCCCAATTCTGAGGATTTTGGCAAGGATACCTGAACCTATCTTCACAACCTGTTAGCAAGACCAACAGGATTGACAAACCCCAAATGCAGTAGATATTCATTTCTCTTTCTCCCTATCTTTTTGTTCAACTTGTCTTCTCAACTTCTCAACCTTTTCAACCTGAGTCTTAGCCTCATTCTTAGTCTCCAAGATGTCAAGATAAAGAAATGCCATCAAAGGCAAGAGCAAAGCAATCAGTACGCAAGCCGCAATCCAACCCATTACTTCTTCCCCCAATGGCTTACGAACACGAACCACATCCACAGGTACAGCAGGAATATAAAAGTCACTACCACTGCGCCTAGCTTGGCTTGTAGGCTTCTTTCTTCCTCTTTGCGTAGCCATTGTGCTTGCCTCTTGAGAGCCTCTTCTTTCAACCTTGCCTGAGTCTGCTCCTCTTCAATCTTGTCCTTCATGTCATACACAGAACTGTACAGAGCACCCATCTCAGGCGGGGCAGAATATACGAGACACTCACGAATCTGAATTACCAACCTGTCCATCTCTTGCTGTGCCATAACCCTTTTTAGAGCCGCCTCCATATGGTTCTGATTAGGGTCATAGACTGTCAGACTCTTTTCTTCTTCCTCTCTGATGTGTGCCGCTAATTGCTCCTGAAGTTTGAAGAACTCTGTCAGATTCTTTACGATGTCTATTTTGACTTGAGTCTCGTCAACAGAGACATAAGCAGATTTCTTAGACTTAGCCAAAGGTCTTGCAACTTGAGGCTTAGGTTTAGCACCAAAGAACTTGCGTAGCTGACTCCAGAAGCCGCCAATCTCTCTACCCACAGCCACAGCTTGGTCAACAGTGCTCTTAACCTCGACAAAGTGCTCTTTAGCCTGTTTGTAAAGGTCAACACCTTGCTGAATCTGCTTGACCAGCCCTGCCGCCATGAGGCAAATCGTGATTGGATCAATTTCAGTCTCCTATTATTGTGTGAACAAGCCTCTAGCTGTAGGACTTTGTTGCATTTCTCGTATTCTTCTCTCACGCAAAATATCAATTGCTGGCATCTGATTAAAAAGACTAGGAGACTGAATCACAGCCTGAGTTCCTAACGCTGGCAATACTCTTGTTGCGCCACCAGTAACCACAGGCTTACTGCCAGTTCGCATTTGATTTGCCAACTCTTCAATAGTTCCCATTCTGTATTGGGTAGCACCAGCCCTTGATGCCATTGTTGTAGCACCAATTGCAACGCCAGTTACAGGGTCAAAATATATAGCTCCAGCAGTAGTGCCACCAGTAATTGCACCAGTTGGGGCGAACTTTCCAAAGAATCTCAAAAGGTTTTGTGGCACATCTCCTTTAGCCGCCTTTTTAATTGCATCTCTTTCATCTGGCGTAAACATAGCCATTCTTTTATCATTTTTGGCAAGTTGTCTCAATTGAGCCGCCATTGAATTTTCAGCACCCGATTGAGTGTATTTTGTGGCATCTAGTTTTGCATCTTCAAGCATATCTGTAAAGATTTCGGACTTCTTCATCTTAGAATAAGCATCTCTGGCTTCAGCCCAAGTTTTGCTCAAAACCTTAGTGTCACCTGCCTCAACCTTTGTCTGATCTACTTTCATTAAGTAGTCGTCAAACCTATCCAACAAAATAGAACCCAAACGCTTTTCTTCTGGGTCTGTACTTTTCTGCGCTCCACGAATGATTTTTCTCAACGCTTGTAACTCAGTCCAATCTTTTGGTTGAGTTGAACTTGTTAGTTCTTCTATTGCACCAGCAATCTTTGGGTACGCTTTAGGTGTATAACCTTCAGACCTTAAATTTGCCGTAACATTTGTCATGTCTTTGACAAAATCAGCAGTTTTAAATTTAAAACCCATTTGACCCAAAGCGTCATATCTTTCTTGAGCAATCTTTCCCATTACCTCTTCTGATACAGCTTGCTGTGTCTTAGGTCTTTTTATACCCAAAAGTGAAGTTGCTAATGTTGTGACAAAAGACGCAACAGGATTATTGGTCAATTCATAAACACTTTGACCAGCCATTGTTGCCACTGGTGCTACAACCGCTTGAGTTGTTGGCTCTGTTGCCAATCTACCAGCCAATTCTCTACCACCTTGTGTAGTTGCCGTAGTAGCCAAATTTGCTAATGCTGGAATTTGTTTGCCAACACCAGTCATGGTTTCAAGACCAGCACTTACAACTCTTTCAGGTGCTGTTTGTTCTTCTGGAGGAGCAGTCAAACCAGCTCTAGTCATTAAATTCTGAAGACCTTGGGAAGTTGGCATTAACCTGTAATCTGTAAATGGAGACATTGCGAGATTGGCAACGCTTCCAACCACATCAGCGGCTGGAACTAATACACTTCCAGCTAAAGCCGCTGGCGCACCGCCAAAGTATTGCCCAACACTAGCACCAACTGCTGTAGGAGCAACAGCCCTTGTCGTTATATCAAGACCTCTTTTAAATGCATCTAGCATTGAAGATGTTGCATCTTTTGTCGCACTCGGTGCGGGGGCTTGTTGTGACGCTTGTTGCAAGGCATACTGATATGCCTGTGCATCTGTTAACTCACGATCTGACTCAACCTCATAAGTTCCGCTATTAGGAATAGCAATTTCATACTTAAATTTAGCCATGTCAATTTTTCCTTTTAACAGTAACTCCAGCAGGGAGGTCTGATGGTGCTGAACCACCTTGGTTTTCAACCATTTCTAACCATCCAGCCAATGTATTGCCCGACTTTGACAAGTAAGTTGCTTGTTTGGACAGATAACCAACAAGTTTTTCTTGAGCAGTTTTCTTATTCACCAAATATGTTTTGAGGTCTTTGGGAGACAAGGTAGTTGGCAACGCTGTATCCAAGGCAAGGTTCAATTCACCTTCTGACAAAGCACCAAATGTTACAGAACCAATGACATCAAGACCTAATTGATTTCTTACATTTGCAAGTTGTATTGATGCCGCTGTTATGTTTGGAAATTTACTTGCGATTACACCTGTATTCGCACCCTTGTCAATTGCGTCAATAGCCTCATTAATGTTGCCAATATTTGTCTTGATTTTGCCAATCTGTGCAAATGCTTGACCAACTTGTTTTGCAGTAAAGTCAGCAAGACCTCTCTCTTGCGCTCTAACTCCTTGAAGCTTTGCTCCATACTCTTCTGATGCCTTAATTGCATCTGCTCTAGCTTGACCTTTAAGTTCAACACCTTGAGCACTAATAACCTTAGTTGTTCCATCCTTCATAACCAAGATAGTTGTACCATCTGGCGTAGTTTTGCTAGATTGAACCTTATCAGAACCACCAACACTAGATTCAGCTTTTCTCTGGTTTCTATCTAAAGCAGTATTATTTACTTTAGTAAGGCTTTCAAGAGAATCTGCCCTTCCTTTGTCATCAAGGTTGTCCCACTGAGCCGCAATTTCTTTAGCAAAAGGTTCAACCGTTTTGTCAATTGCCTTGCTATCAATCATGGCTTTGATTGGATTTTCGCCAACAGGGACTTGCTTCAATCCTGTAGGTGTCACTATTTCATATTTTCCAGTAATAGGATCTTTCTCAGTAATGATGTCACCACGCTTAAAGACCTTAGTCTCTGGCGTGAGTCCTTTAAGAACCTCTCGACCAGCAGGAGTTCTTTGCAACTCATTTCTAATTGTTATATTGACTTCGCCTGTTGTTGGATCATACAAATTTTCAGCCAGCTTTTGAGCATCTCTTAGCTCAAATAATTTTCTGCCTTCTAAAACTCTATTGATAGCACTTTGTCCTTTTTCTCCAAGACTCATTAATTTAGTATGAACTTCCTCATTTATAGAGCCATCAGCTGCAATAAGTGCTTTTGATAAATTTTGTATTTGTTGCTCTTGCGTTCTAGCAACTTGCTTTTCTTGTAAAGTGCCAATGCCTTGCGCACTCTCAAGCCTTGTCCTAACAATATCTGCACCAGATTGCCCATATTTAGAAATTAATTTATTTGCAACTTCTTGATTAAATTCTTGTGTTACTGGGTCAACCAATGGCTTATTCAGATACAAACCAGTTTCAGGGTCTATGCCATTAGCTTCCATTGATGCCATTGACTTCATGTTACGCTCTTGCTCACCCAACTTACGCTCAATCAAACGACCTTCACGCTCAAACTTACGAGCCTCGGCAACTGATGCCTGTTCTTGCACCCGCATCATTTCATTACGCAACAGGAATGCTGCTTCTTGATCGCCAGTTTGCAATGCTGTTTGAATGGCTTGTGCGTATGAGTCTGGGTTGCTTGGGTCAATCATGCCAAGCAACTGCTGACGCTGAGTGATCTTCTGCAATTGTGGGTCAACACCACCCAAAGCACCGCCAATGGCACGACCTAGTTGCTGTGCGCCAAGAGCAATGCCATATTGACCCTGTTCCATTGGGCTGAGTCTTGCTGATTGCAAGGCTTGCGCTTCCATAGCCGCAAGACGCTGTTGCTCATACTGCTGTGGAGTAGTAAATAAACCTAAGATGTCTGATGCCATGATTTAATCCTATGACTAATTTCCAAATACTGAAAATCCAACTGATCCAAAAGGGTCTTCCATAGCTGCTTGTTCTTGTTGTTTTAAAGGAAATAAATAATTTGCCACACCACTACCAAACTCAGGGCTTCTACCCAAGTTCATCAATGCTGTACCAATACCACTTTGTCCTGCCGCACCTTGAAGGGTTTGAGCCGCACCCATACCGCCCAAAAGCAAACTTCTACCAACACCAGCACCAGCTTCAGCAGAACGACCGCCCAATGCAGACCCTAATGTCAAAGGCTGTTGTCCAAGAGATTCAATGGTAGAACCAGCACCTAAGTAAGTGCTAAATGGACTCAGAGCACCAACCTGACCAGCTTGATACTGACCCATTAAGCCAGCACCTTGTCCAAGCAATCCTGCGCCAAATGCCACATTCTGTTGACCAGCCTGTTGAGCCTGAGAAGCCAATTGCAAGTCTTGTTGTGCCAATGCGTTGTAGTAGGCTTCCATCTCAGGAGTAGTAGCGCCCAAACCAGCCGCACCACTTGGGCGCAATCCTGTAGCACCTACTGACAAGCCACCACGACCTGTTTGGAACAACTGGTTCTGCAACTGAGCATATTGACGCTCACGGCTAGGCGCAAGCAAATCTTGTTGCTGTCTCATGTATTGAGATGCCACTTGTTCAGGTGTCTGCTGTAGATACTGCTGACCCAATCCAAACAGTCCAGCCGCACCAGTTTGCAAAGGTGCATACTGTTGTTGTGCCATCTCAGCTTCAGTTAATCCTCTTTCAGTCAATCCCATCAATCTATCTTGATAGGCTTTAAGTTCAGGAGAGACTGTGTAGCCAGCACCAGACAGATAACCGCTAGGATCAAACTGGAACTGCGATGAGCCATACCTAGTAGTAACCCCTACAGGGCGAAACTTAGCCGCTTCAGCCGCAATTCGTGCAGACTCAAGTTGCGCTTGTGCAGATTGTCGTGCCGCATCTCCAGCGGCTTTACTTTGCATTGCACCACCTAACAGTGATGCACCTCCCATAACTAATGCGGCTTCAACTCCCATCATTTTCTCCTAACAAATATTTGTCTTAATTTTGCATCTGAACCGACAAAATCTTTCAGATACTCAAATCCCACAATACTTAGAAATTTCTCATGCTTTACATCACCAATTTCATGTATTGCATAAATCTCACTTCTATGTATCTCAAACAACTTTCTCAAATCACCTAACAAATCTTTCTTCACTTCCTTTGTCCACTTCACACAATCGCAATGTATAAAAGTGAACCCAAAATCATTTTCCAAAAAGACAATGTAATCATTGTGATAGATTACTGGTGTCTTCACGCAGTCCTTTTCCACATATAGACAGTAATGTACGGTTGGTAGTTGGCATTTGTGCCACTTGAACCTGTTGAGGCAACTGTTGTTGTAGAAGTGATGTTTGCTGTGTTAGTTGTGGTTGCTACTGTTTGAGCCGCACCAATAACAGAACAGTTACCTCCCCCAGCATTACCAAATCCTGTGCTTGTATTCCCAATAAAGTGATTATGTCCAGAGTCTGTTGATGTTGTGGTTGCCGTGTGAGTGTGGCTGACAGTGATTGCATCTGCACTACCACCTGTTTCTTCAGCAGTATCAAACAACGCATTACTTGAATCGAAACCAACCATGACACGACCAGCACCAAATGCAGTCCATGTACCAAAGCCAAGCAAAGTTGCAGGGTTAGTGCTAACACTTGCATTCGTGTAGATAGAACCCACTGGATACAACAAAGCAATTGCCGCTTGAACAAAAGCAGTGGTAGCAATAGTGGTTGTGTTACTTCCATTAGCCTGAGTAACAGCAACCGTACCAGTTGGCAGTGTTGGTGTGCCAGTAAAGGTAGGACTTGCCAAATCTGCTTTAGTTGCAATAGCAGTGGCAATGTTGTTGAACTCAGTGTCAATCTCAGTACCCTTGACAATCTTCAAAGGGTTGCCAGAAGACAAATTGTCTTTGGTAGCAAAATTCGTACTCTTGGTATAGTCAGACACAATACTCTCCTTTAACTCAGTTTGCCATTCTTGGCTTGAATTTCAATCTTCTGAATAGACAATGCCGCACCATTAATGTCTGATTCATAACCTGTTTGAACAACCTTGCCTGTGCCTGATGCCGAAACAGTCAAAGTCTGTAACGCAACACCATCAGAATAGTAAGCAATCGTTGTGGCATTTGCACCATACTCAGCAATGCCGTAATAGTAAACACCTTGCGCTGGAATACTTGCATTGTCAGACAAGTAGTTTGTCTTAAAGTCAAAACCCCACTTGAATGTTACAACTTGATTTGTTCCACCAATCACAACCGTAGACAACTTCTTTAGAATTGAAGTTACATTCTGGTCGCCAAGATCAGCATGGTTTGTGTAGTACAACATACGGTAAGAAGCGTTGTAATCTTGGTATGTGTTGTAGTACCCAATGTATCCATTCTTGCCAATGTAAAGACTTCCATCTCTGCGAGACAAGAAAGACTTAGGCGTAATGGAATCCCAAGTAGTCACCCTTGCAGAACCATCAGGCAAATAAGCCTTGGTATCAAAGCACCAAGTGGTATCAATGCTAGGTGTTGTCAACAAATAAAAGGCTTCTCGCTCTGAATACACAGACTTGATGTTTGCCAATGTCTCACCAGCCACAGCACCCATCAAATCATTGCGAATATTCTTTGACAAGTCTCTCTCAGGTGCAGACTTCTCTTGAATTGTTCTCATCAACGATCTGACACCAGAGTTTGACAAGAACAACACATCAGTGCTTGTTGTCTGAATACTGTCTCTAGCAATACAACCAATACCTTCAACAGTGTCACTGATAGACATAGTTGATGGTGCTGTTGCACCTTGATAGACAAGAATCTGACGCTTACCAAAGATGAACAGGAAACCATTGTGAGCCGCTAAACCAGTGATCTGGTCAGCACCATTTACCCACACATTGTTCACATTCAATGAGCCAGCAGTACCTGTTGACCACACATGACCAGAAATCAAGTCACTGAAGTAAACAGTAGCATTTACAGCCGTAGTGTTAGCCGCCCACAAACGACCAAACGCTGAAATCACAATGTCAGCATCAGGAACTGTAGCTTGATAACCAGTTTTTTCTGAAACTCTACGGTATGTTGTAGTCGATACAGCAGGGTCATAGATCAATGGATTGTGACCAGACTGAAAGAAGTAAGTAATGCCATTCAATGACGCACATTGCCAATTGCTTGCAGTGATGGTTGGTGCACTACCCCCACCCCCATAGGTGAGTTCAGTCACAACATTTGTAGAACTCAACTTGAATATCTTGTTGTTTCCAGCAAACAAGACAGTCAATGTTCCATCAGCCAGCACCAATTCGTGAATGACCTTGACATCATTTGCACCCAAGTCACCAGAAGAAGAATTGACCCTTGACCAGCCTTTGCGTGAGCCAATACGACCATATTGGTCAATGATGCAATTAGTCGCAACCAAGGCAAAACCAGCATTCAAATCAAGAGGCGAGTCTTGAGTATTCAGACCGTAAAAACCTGGGGCTGAGATGCTGAATGTCTGAATCTGTTGGCTCATACCGCTACAAACTCCTGATTCTCAGGGTAGCGTGTGCCTTCCAATGCAATGTAATCAGACAACATTGCTTTGTAGAGCAAATAAGCCTCAGATGAAGACAGACCGCCATCTTCACCACGCTCAACCAAAGCACGAGCATAAGCATTCTGAGCAACCAACACATCAGGCACAGAGATGATTGTTGCATCTGATGACAATGTGGCTTGTGGGACTGTCAGGCTAAATGGGATGCTGTAAACACCGTCAGGGCGAGGATACAGCGTTACTTTGGTGTCGTAGCTACCATTGACCCCATCAAAGGCGTAATAGGCAGGGATTCCATTAACAGGTGTAGAGAAGTTCTGAAACCTGTTCATAGTGGCAAAGTCGATGTTCTTCATGCGAATGTTGCTTGTGACATTCAACACATCAAGAACTTGAAACTTTTGACCAGAACCTGTCAAAGCATAAGAGTATGTGCCTGAAGTAGTGCTCAGAGTGATTGTTGTGCCAAGAACATTCCAAGCAAAAGCATCTTCAACTTGACGCTTGGCATCATTGACAAACTTGCCAATGAGGGAAGAATATGTTGTTTCGGAAACAGTTGAAACAGTTGCTTCACGCAACCTAACTAAAACATCGTTTACAAGTTCTAAGTATGTCATCTGCTTGCCTTCGCTTTGTTCCTTGCGGATATAGCTTTAGCTTTTGCCTT
>Ga0222714_10001072_pt1 | contig 30964 bp, 33 predicted proteins | sample C33_3DmetaG_FD_165048 | JGI IMG/M metagenome (GOLD analysis project Ga0222714, IMG submission 165048) | Estuarine water microbial communities from San Francisco Bay, California, United States - C33_3D | ecosystem: Environmental > Aquatic > Marine > Unclassified | place: USA: California... | reverse complement strand
CTATCTAAAGGTGCAACTGGAGGAGAGAAAGATGCAGCTCAAGCTGCATTGAAGAGACTTGGTGGGGGAATTTCACTTCCACTTGCAGATCAAGTGATCTACCCTGGACAATTGAAAACGGAAGATTATCAAAGGTTACAATCAACTGGTAATGTTTTCAGTATAATGTTGATGTGGAGAGGTAAAACTTATCGTCTACAACTCTTCTTCTCCGGACCTAAGAGACCATCAAGAGAAGAAGTAAATGCAGAAATTCAAAAGTTTTATCCAGGTGGAGTCTTAACTCATTACTATCCAAGTCCATCTGACCCATCACAACCAATCGTAGTTATTCAAAGGTAATCCAAATGAACCCTTCTGATATTGAACTCTCTGATATTAATAAAATGTTAGTCTATGAACAACAGGCAAGGGACATAGATAAGATGGATAGAGATCAAGCAATTAATTTTGCAAAGGCCTATTTAAAATTATATCTCAAACAACAAGAGGTAGTTGCAGATTTAGCAAGAATGTGATTTTATGAGTGAACAGGTATATCTTGGTAATCCCAATCTTAAGAAGGCTAATGTAGCCGTAGAATTCACGCAGGAACAGGTACTTGAGTTTATCAAGTGCAAACAGAATCCTGTGTATTTTGCACGTAACTATATCAAAATCGTATCTCTTGATTATGGTGAAGTGTCTTTTGACATGTACCCATTCCAAGAGAAGTTAATTAACAATTTCCACGAAAATAGATTCAATATCTGTAGGATGCCTCGTCAGACAGGTAAATCCACTACTTGTGTTTCATATTTGTTACATTATGCGGTGTTTAACGACAATGTTAATATAGCTATTCTAGCGAACAAAGCATCAACTGCACAGGATCTTCTCAGTAGATTACAATTTGCATACGAGAAACTGCCAAAGTGGATGCAACAAGGTATTGTATCATGGAATAAACGTTCTCTAGAATTAGAAAATGGTTCAAAGATTATCGCCGCGTCTACTTCTGCATCTGCTGTCCGTGGCGGATCGTACAATGTCATCTTTCTGGACGAATTCGCATTCATCCCGAACCACATTGCTGATGACTTCTTTGCCTCTGTATATCCTACTATTTCGTCAGGTAAAAGCACGAAGGTCTTAATCGTTTCTACCCCCAAGGGTATGAATCACTTCTACCGCATGTGGCATGATGCGGAGAGGGGAAAGAATGAATATGTTCCTACTGATGTTCATTGGTCTGAAGTTCCTGGTAGAGATGCTCAGTGGAAAGCGCAGACCATCGCAAACACATCCGAACAACAGTTCAAGGTTGAGTTTGAGTGCGAATTCCTAGGATCAGTTGATACTCTTATATCTGCGCCAAAGTTACGTTCAATGGTTTATGAAGATCCAATTAAACGTAATGCTGGTTTAGATATCTATGAAGAACCCCAAAAAGATCATAACTATGTACTCACTGTAGACGTTGCTCGTGGAGTTGAAAAAGACTATTCGGCATTCACTATTTGCGATACAACAACATTTCCATATCGTTTAGTTGCAAAGTATAGGAATAATCAGATAAAACCAATGCTCTTCCCGAGTATTATTAAAGACCTTGCGACTGCATACAATAAAGCATACGTTTTGGTAGAAGTTAATGATATTGGAGAACAAGTAGGACAAATTCTTCATATGGATTTAGAGTATGACAATGTACTCATGTGTACTATGAGAGGCCGTGCAGGACAATTAGTTGGTCAGGGATTTTCTGGAAAGAAATCTCAGATGGGAGTTAAGATGTCTAAGACGGTAAAAAAAGTCGGTTGCATGAATCTTAAGACATTACTTGAAGATGACAAACTAATAATCAAAGACTATGATATCATTAGTGAATTGACAACATTTATCCAGAAAGCAAATTCTTTTGAGGCTGAAGATGGTTGTAATGATGACCTTGCAATGTGCTTGGTTATATTCTCTTGGTTGGTAATGCAACCATACTTTAAAGAGATGACGGACAATGATGTTCGTAAAAGAATATATGAGGAACAAAAGAATCAGATTGAACAGGACATGGCTCCTTTCGGATTCATTACAGATGGTTTAGAAAGTGGAGAAAGTTTTATAGATGAATCTGGTGATCGTTGGCACGTCGATGAATATGGTGATATGCAGTATATGTGGGATTATAGATAATGGATATAGATGGCCAATTTGAATTAGAACACTTGTTTCTCACTGAAAGGAAGTGCAGAACTTGTGGACAAGTCAAAGATCTTTTAGATGGATTTTATTTGACAAGAAAGGATAGGGGAACTATACCATCAGCATATTCATATGAATGTAAGGTCTGTACGATAATTAGGGTAACTGCTGGTAGGATGACAAATAGAATATTTGATAGATGGGAATATCCTGACTGGTAGGGTGTTCATTGGCGGTTTCCCCATTATAAAGTAAGCAAATAATAAATATTTGTAGTCAAACTGAAACTCTTTAGAGGGAAAGACATGTCGCTAAATTTAGTATCACCTGGAATAAAGGTTAGGGAGGTTGATCTTACTGTAGGTAGAATCGATGCAGTAAATGATCAAATCGGTGCCCTTGTCGGACCATTCGTAAAGGGTCCAGTAGAAGTTCCCGTTTTGGTAGAAACGGAAAAAGATTTGGTGGATACATTCGGTAAACCATCAAGCAGTGATGGTCAATATGAGTATTGGATGTCAGCATCATCCTATCTCTCATATGGTGGAGTAATGAGAGTAGTTAGAGCTGATTCATCTAGTTTAAAAAATGCTAATGCTCCAGTATCTACTCCAATTTCTTTAAAAATTAAGAATCAAGAAGATTACGTTAATAATCGTGCAAATGATACCGACTGGTTATACGCTGCCAAAGATCCAGGATCATGGGCAAATGGACTGAAAGTTTGCACCATTGATGCTGCTGCAGATCAAAGAATTGCAATCGGAACATTTGGAATTCAAGCAGGATATGCAATTACCTGTGGAATTTCAACTAGTTATGCAACTAGTGGTGGAACAGTAGAGAATTTTGAAGGATTTGTCAAAGGTATCGTAACTCAAGTCAACAAGAATGACATTGATGTTAAGATTGTAAGTTTACATCCGATAGGTGGCGTAGTTGGAGCTTCAGTAACAACATATAGTTCTTCTGGACTTGGTAGAATTCTCGGTGGCGCTGGTCAATATTGGCAGATATTTGATAATGTTGGTACTGCAACATCTCTTGAAAAAGCAAGACTGGAAGATAATGCTAGTATCGGTGTTGGATCTACTATATTAACTTCAACAGATCCTAATTTTGTAGCTAGTTTGAGTGATGGATCTCTTCTTGTTGGTGATTTAGTTGAAACATTAAACGGAGCATTAACAGCTAGAATTGCTGGACTGGGTACAGATTCGATTTTACTTGATCAAGCATCACCAGTTTCTTTTGCAGGAACATCAATTGTCTTTAGATATACAAGAAATGCTTTCGATGGTACTCTTGATAGAGGTGAGGGACTATTAACAAGATCATATAATACTGTTATTGATTGGTATGATCAACAGACTTTAGGACTCGATAATAGTGTAGTTTATTGGAAGTCTATTGCTCCAAAACCAGGAACCTCTTTGTATGCAAAAGAAAGAGGCGGATCTAACGATGAAATACACGTCGTAGTTGTTGATGATAAGGGATCGGTAAGTGGAATTTCTGGAAATATTCTAGAGAAGTTCGCAAATCTAAGTAAAGGATCTGATGCCAAGATTTCTCCAGCTGAGGCCATTTACTATAAGAATTACCTTTCAAATGTATCTGCTTACATTTTTGCTGGAACAGGACCTTCCGTAACAGGAAATGCATTCACTACTATTGAAGGTTGGGTTCAACAGAGTGGTGGAACGATTTCTTGGGGACAGGAAGTAAACGGAGTTAACTTCGGATCTTCAGGAGCTAGAACATATTCACTCAGCACTGGTTACGACTATTCTTCCGCATCTGGTGGAATGGCAGTTACTTTGGCGGATGTTCTAAGTGGATATGAAATCTTCAGAAATCCAGCAGAATATAATGTCAACTTCTTAATTGGTGGACCTGCTGGAGGAAGCACTACATTTGAAGCTCAAGCAAAAGCTAATAGACTAATTGATCTTGCCGAGGCAAGAAAAGATTGCATTGCAACCATTTCTCCACCAAGATCTTCAGTTCTCAATATTTCAAATAGTGATACTCAAACCAATAATATCATCAATTTCTTCGATTCTGTATCATCATCATCTTATGCAGTATTTGATACTGGTTATAAGTACATGTTCGACAGATTCAACAATGAGTTTAGATATGTTGCTTTGAATGGAGACATTGCTGGTCTAATGGCAAGAACATCAATTAATAACTTCCCATGGTTCTCACCTGCAGGTGCTTCAAGAGGAGTTATTAATAACGCTGTTAAACTTGCATATAATCCATCTCAACCACAGAGAGATCTTCTTTATCCTAGGAGAATTAACCCAGTTATTTTCTCACCTGGAGCAGGAATCATTCTATTCGGTGATAAGACTGGTCTTTCTCAGGCAAGTGCTTTCGATAGAATCAACGTTCGTCGTTTGTTCTTAACTATCGAAGATACAATTTCTAGAGCTGCAAGAGCACAACTCTTTGAATTTAATGATGTTATTACAAGATCAAACTTTGTAAATATCGTTGAACCATATCTCCGCGATGTTAAGGCAAAGAGAGGAATTACCGATTTCCTCGTTGTTTGCGACGAGTCAAATAACACTCCAGATGTTATTGACGGAAATCAATTTAGGGCTGATATTTTTGTCAAACCTGCAAGGTCGATCAACTTCATCGGTCTAACTTTCGTTGCTAATAGAACTGGAATTAGCTTCGAAGAGGTTGTTGGAACCGTTTAATTTTCTTTAAAACATCAATCCCTACCGAGGTAAAGTCAAATGTCATTTTCAAATACTCCTAGTTTCAGCTCCAGAACTTTAGAAGATTTTAAAGCAAGATTAATTGGTGGAGCAGCTCGTCCCAATCTCTTTGAAGTTGAACTAGCTTTCCCAGCTTTTGCTACTGAGAGTACCACAAATGAAACTGCCGATCAAACAAGATCGGTAAGTGAACTTTCTAGATTTATGATTAAAACTGCAAATCTACCAGCATCCAATGTTGGTGTTATTGAGGTTCCTTTCAGAGGTCGTACTCTAAAGATTGCCGGTGATAGAACATTTGATGTTTGGACAATCACCGTCATCAATGATGTGGATTTCTCAATCAGAACCGCTTTTGAGAAATGGATGAATGCTATCAACAAGCATGATGACAACTCTGGTTTGATCAACCCAGCTCAGTATCAAAGAGATGCATATGTAAAACAGTTCGGAAGATCTTCACTTGCATCTGCACAGTCAAATCCAACGAGCCCAACTGTCACCCAACCAGGTGATGCAATGCCTGTCCTTAAGGCATATAAGTTCTATGGAATCTTCCCAACCGCAGTCAGTGCAATCGATCTTTCATATGATTCTGCAGATTCTATCGAAGAATTTACAGTAGATCTTCAAGTTCAGTGGTGGGATGCTCTTGATGCTTCTGGTAATACCCAACTAGGCACAGATCCTCAAGTTACAAACCCTCTATAAATAGTACAAATAGAGTTAACACTTGAGTAATGCCTAAATTATTTGGTTTTAAAATCCAAGACTCGGGGGACGATGGATCTAAAAAATCTATCGTCTCTCCTATTCCGGAGAATCAAGAAGATTCTTCGGATTTTTACGTGTCTAGTGGATTTTATGGGCAATATGTTGATATTGAGGGCGTATATAAGTCTGAGTATGATTTAATTAAAAGATATCGTGAAATGGCTCTTCATCCAGAAGTTGATGGAGCTATTGAAGACATTATTAATGAAGCGATTGTTTCAGACCAAAACGACTCTCCAGTTCAGATAGATCTACAAAATGTTCCAGCTTCAGATAAACTTAAAGAGTTAATCAGAAAAGAATTTAAGTATATTAAAGAAGTTTTGGATTTTGACAAAAGATGTCATGAAATCATGAGAAATTGGTATGTGGATGGAAGAATCTATTATCATAAAGTTATTGACTTAGAAAAACCACAAGAAGGCATCAAAGAAGTAAGATACATTGATCCAATGAAGATCAAACTTGTTAGGAAAATTAAAAAAGATTCTAAACAAGTTTTAAACCCAACATTTATGGTTGGTGGACAGGGAAAGGGTATTGGTAATTTAGCGACTCCAGAAGTAGAAGAGTTTTACGAATATAATCCAAATACCAGAGGCAGTACAATGAATACCTCCCAGTTTAAAACTGGACTTGGTGGTGCTGCACGAATTTCAAAAGATGCAATCACTTATGTTCACTCTGGTTTGGTAGATAGAAATAAACAGTGTGTTCTTTCTTACCTCCACAAAGCAATCAAAGCACTCAATCAACTTAGAATGATTGAGGACTCTCTAGTAATCTACAGACTTTCAAGAGCTCCAGAAAGAAGAATTTTCTATATTGATGTAGGTAATCTTCCAAAGATCAAAGCGGAACAGTATCTCCGTGATGTCATGACTCGTTATCGTAATAAGTTGGTTTACGATGCAAACACTGGTGAAATTCGTGATGACAAAAAAATGATGTCGATGTTGGAAGATTTTTGGCTTCCAAGAAGAGAAGGTGGACGTGGTACTGAAATTACTACTTTACCTGGTGGACAAAATCTTGGTGAACTTACTGATGTCAACTATTTCCAGAAAAAACTTTTCAGAGCTCTCGGTGTCCCAGAGTCTCGCTTAGGTGGAGAAGGTGGTTTCAATCTTGGTCGTTCTTCAGAAATCCTAAGAGACGAAATCAAGTTTACCAAGTTTGTTGGAAGAATGAGAAAAAGATTCTCCCAACTATTCATGGATATGTTGAAGACTCAACTTATTCTAAAAAACATTGTTACACCAGAAGATTGGAAAGTTCTTTCCGATCATATCCAATTTGACTTTGTATATGACAACCACTTTGCAGAACTCAAAGAAGCAGAACTAATTCAGAATAGATTGGGAGTTCTTGCTGCTGCAGAACCTTATGTTGGAAAATATTATTCTGTTGATTACATAAGAAGAAATATTCTAAAACAAACTGATGCAGAAATTGTTGAAATTGATCAACAAATAGTTGCAGAAAAAGAATCTGGAATTATTCCACCCGACATTGATCCAAATACAGGTCTACCAGTTGGAGAGGAGCCACCACCAGCAGAACAACCTGTAATGGGAGAACTTCCAATGAATCCAGAAATCGATGCTTCTGCTGCAGAGATGCAACCAACAGAAGAAATGCCTAAACCAAAAATGCCTAGAGGAGGTAGGATATAATTATGATCATTGAAAAATCATTTACATCATGTCCTATACTTAAATCAAAATTTGTTGATCACGAAAGAATAAAAGACAAAATTTTAGAAGCAATTGATCGACAAGAGTATCCTTCAGTTGATTATGAGACAAATATCATTACAAAATCAGACTGGAATATTCCACAAGAAATTTTTAGACCATATCAACATCTAATATTTCCCAATTTAGTCGATCATCTAAAAGAAGTTTATTCTTCTCTAGGCTTTGCAGAAATACAAATTCATAATTTATGGTTTCAACAATATACTAAAGGCAGTGGTCACAAATGGCATGTACATCAGTATTGCCAATGGACGAATGTATACTACGTAGAAATGCAAGAAGGAGCTCCATTTCTACAATTTATAGATCCCCTTACAAATGAAGTATTAGATATTGAAGTTGAAGAGGGAGATGTATTGTCGTTTCCAAGTTTCATAATTCATAGATCGCCGGATATGAAAAATGATGTGAGAAAGACAATAATATCTTGCAATTCTTGTGTGGACATTTCTCTTGATTATTATGGAGATAAATATCCTTAAGTAAACACTGAATTCAAAACCATGGATGATCTTATTGATATGATGATTTCTAACGAATCTCCTGCAGATATTAGCGATAAAATTAAAGATATTTTGATGCAAAAATCCGCAGAAAATATTGACATTATTAGACCAGTTGTTGCTGCTTCAATTTTCGGAGAACCAGAATCTGAGGTAGAAACTGATGATGAAGTTTCTTATGAAGATGAGTCTGAAGACTACGAAGAAGACGCAGAATAATAAATAACTATTATAGGACTTTATTATACCAATGCAAAGAACTAGAATTATCGCTACCGAAGAGACGGTAGGAACTTCAGCAGGAGCTGCTACTAGTATTAGTACCGCAACTTGCGTAAGACTCTCCAACACTTCTGGTGCAGCTAGAGTCATTGCCGTTAGTGAAACAGTGGGAGCTGCCAGTTCCACATTCTTTACAATGCCTGATGGAACTACTGAGTTTCTTGAAAAAGAAGCGAATTATGTCATCTGGGCAGATGGTGCAGTTAAAGCTAACAAAGTAGGATTCACTAACTAAGAACCATGAAACTAATTACCGAAGAAGTAACAAACGTAAAAATTATCACCGAAGGCAAAGGTGCCAATAAGAAGTTGTACATTGAAGGTGTATTTCTTCAAGGTGAAATCAAGAACCGTAATGGGAGAATGTATCCCATTTCAACTCTTGCAAGAGAAGTAGGTCGTTATAACGAAAATTTCGTTGCAAAAGGTCGTGCTCTTGGTGAACTCGGTCACCCCGATGGCCCTACTGTAAATCTTGACCGTGTTTCACACAAAATTACTTCTCTTGTTCAAGAGGGAAATAACTTCAAAGGTAAAGCACAAATTCTCAATACCCCAATGGGTAAGATTGCATCTTCACTTTTAGATGAGGGTGTAATGCTTGGTGTTTCTTCTCGTGGTGTTGGTTCACTCCAAACAACCAGCGAAGGACACAAAGTTGTCGGTGAAGATTTCATGTTAGCTACTGCTGCTGATATCGTCGCTGATCCTTCTGCTCCTGATGCTTTTGTTTCAGGAATCATGGAAGGAAAAGAGTGGGTTTGGGAAGGTGGAATCCTTCGTGAGCAACTCGCAGAGAAAACTTACAAGAAAATTAATACACTTGTAGATCAAAGAAGACTTGATGAACATAAGTTGAATTTATTCAACGAGTTTTTATCAAATCTATAAATTATAAATAAATACAGATTATAAAAAGGTAATCGGAGAGTACAAATGTCCCGTGGTAACAATTTACAAGAAATGGAATCGGTGGCTACCCCCGGTCAGGGCGGTGGTTCCGGAAGCGGCACTTCACAATCCAAAACCGCTGTAAATGCTAATGCGTCTGCAGCTGCTTCCCCAGAAAAAAGTGCAACTCCAGTTGCAACTCCAGGTCAAACTGGTGCTTGGGAAGATCTTGGAGGCCCTACCCCAGAAAATAGCAAGCCAGATGATAACAGCAATATGCTGAAGACTCCTGGTGCAACCCTTAAGCAAGTTAAGGATGTTGTAAATGCTAAAGCTGCTGCAGCACAAGCTGCTGAAACTTCTGCAACTCCAGTCAAAGTTCCTGAAGAATTTGAGACTGAAGTAGAAGAAGATCAAGAGATTGTTGCAGAAGAGGAAGAAGTAGAAGCTGAAGAGATTTCGGAAGAGGAAGACGTAGATTCCCTTATCGATGAAGACGTAAATGCTCTCCTTTCTGGAGAGGAACTCTCCGAAGAGTTTAGAGAGAAGGCAAAGCTAGTATTTGAAGCTGCCCTTCACGCTAAAACTCAAGAGATTCAATCTGTTTTAGAAGAGCACTATGCTGCTGCTCTTTCCGAAGAGATTGAAGAGATTAAACTAGAACTAACCGAGCGTGTTGACTCATACCTAGAGTATGTTGCATCCGAGTGGTTAGAAGAGAATGCTCTCGCTATTGAGGGTGGGCTCAAAACTGAAATTACTGAGTCCTTCATGGATGGCATGAAGACTCTCTTTGAAGAACATTATGTATCAATGCCTGAAGAAAAATATGATGTACTAGAGAGCATGGTACAGAAACTAGATGATATGGAGACGAAACTCAACGAGCAAATTGAGCGCAATATTGTACTCAATGGTAAGCTCTCCGAAAGTGCTGCTGACAGAATTTTCGGTGAAGTTTCTGAAGGTCTTGCAATGTCCCAAAAGGATAAGTTTGCGGCCCTCGCAGAAAGTGTTGAGTTTGAGAGTGAAGAGAACTATCGTGAGAAACTAGTAATTCTTAGAAATTCTTATTTCCAAGAACACGCTGGTGCTCCTGCTGACGAAACGGAAAATCTAAAAGAAGAAGCTAATTTCCAAGAAGTGACTCATTCACGTTCTATGGATGCTTATCTAAGAGCTCTTTCCAACGTTGCTAAAAAGTGATTTCTAGATAATACTCAAACCGCAGTTTAACAACACTTAAAACGAGGTATCAAACTAAAATGGACGCAATTAATTCACAACATTTAATGGAGAAGTGGGCTCCAGTTCTAGACTTCGACGGTCTAGACAATATCAAAGATTCCCACAGACGTGCAGTAACTGCACAACTTCTAGAGAACCAAGAGAAAGAACTCCGTGAGTCTGCTCAGTTCCTTGGCGAAGCTTCCCCAACCAACTCTGCTGGAACCGGTGGTTTCGGTGGTGGTGCTGATGCTGCTGGTCCAGTTGCAGGTTTCGACCCTGTTCTAATCAGCCTCATCCGCCGTGCAATGCCTAACCTCATTGCATATGACATTTGCGGCGTTCAGCCAATGTCTGGTCCTACTGGACTTATCTTCGCAATGCGTTCCCGTTATCAGAACCAGTCTGGTGCTGAAACCTTCTTCGATGAAGTAGATTCAGCATTCTCTGGTCAGAACAGCGGACGTTCACTCGAAGGTGGATTCTCTGATGGCCTAGTCGGTTTTGGTACTACCGCTCAGTCTGGTAGCAATCCTTCCGCACTAAACCCAGTTGGAACCGCTACCACCAACCCTTCACCATATAACGTTGGTCAGGGTATGGAAACTGGTGCTGCTGAAGCACTCGGAGATGGATCTGGTAACTACTTCAATGAGATGGCATTCTCGATCGAGAAGGTCACCGTTACCGCTAAGTCACGTGCCCTCAAGGCTGAGTACTCCCTAGAGCTCGCTCAAGACCTCAAGGCTATCCACGGTCTAAACGCAGAAGCAGAACTTGCTAATCTTCTCTCAACTGAGATCCTCGCTGAGATCAACAGAGAAGTCATCAGAACCATCTATAAGGTTGCTGAGCAAGGCGCTACTGCAAACACCGCAACTCAGGGTGTATTTGACCTCGACGTTGACTCCAACGGTAGATGGTCGGTTGAGAAGTTCAAAGGTCTTCTCTTCCAAATCGAGCGTGACGCTAACGCAATCGCACAAAGAACTCGTAGAGGAAAGGGCAACACCATCATCTGCTCCGCAGACGTTGCTTCCGCTCTAACCATGGCTGGTGTACTTGATTACACCCCTGCACTCAACGCTAACCTCAACGTTGATGACACTGGCAACACCTTCGCTGGTGTTCTCCAAGGTAAGTATCGTGTATATATCGATCCTTATGCTGGTGGTTTCAACGGTGGTGGAGACGGATCCAACCAGTACTACGTTGTTGGTTATAAGGGTTCCAGCGCATATGACGCAGGTCTCTTCTATTGCCCATATGTACCTCTCCAGATGGTTCGTGCCGTCGGTCAGGACACCTTCCAGCCTAAGATCGGCTTCAAGACTCGTTACGGTATCGTTGCAAACCCATTTGCAGAAGGAACCGATCAGGGTCTTGGCAGACTACGCCTCAACGCAAACCGTTACTACAGAAGAGTCAAGGTTTCCAACCTCATGTGATCCATTTCACAACTCTTCAGTCACAGAGGGTCCTTCGGGACCCTTTTTTATTGTCTAAATAAGTTATCAGGTTAATTTTTAAGAAATGAAACCAACACCGAAACAAGCAAAAGCAATTCATGAGAACTACGAAAAAGTAGTTGATCATCTTATTTCTGAAGGATATGCAGAAGATAAAGAATCTGCAGATTCAATCATCAATGGAATGAGCGAGTCCTGGTTTAATCTAATCATCTCAGAATGATCTAATGAATGCTTTTGATAAACAAATTTCGAATAGAAACTTTCTTTCTACCTCTGGATTTAAATTCTCTTTAGTCAGAGCTCCGAAAGTTGATTTCTTTTCGCAATCTGCAAATATTCCAGGAATCAATCTTGGAGCTGCTATCCAACCAACTTATCTGAAGGATATTCCAATTCCTGGTGATAAGTTAGTCTTCGATGATTTTAATCTTCGTTTTAACATTGATGAAAATCTAGAAAACTATACGATCATTCAGAATTGGATGAGAGGTCTTGGATATCCAGAAAGTGTTTATGAATACATGGATTGGATGTTGAGTGATCCAAATAATCCAAATCAAGATCCGAATGTTTCTGATGGTACACTGATTATTTTTAACAGTAATTTTCAACCATCAACTTTAGTAAAATTTCAGGGAATGTTTCCAGTATCTTTATCTGATATTGAGTTTGATGCAACTCAAACTGATGTTCAGTACGCAACAGCGTCAGTAACTTTTAAGTATGTTCTTTATAAAATCTTTAACTATGAACCTGGATGAAATTCAAAAACTTTGGGAAGAAGACTCAAAAATTGATGAAGATAATCTCCACACGGAATCCACAAAGATTCCAAGTCTTCATGCAAAATATTATAAGTTATTCAACAATATCCTGACTCTGAAGAAAGCTCAGGAAAACAAATATAAGATTTTAAAAAAAGAAAAATGGCAATATTACACAGGTAAAGCAGAACCTGATGTATATGTTGAAAAACCATTTGATCATAAAGTACTAAAGAACGATTTGGACAAATGGCTTGATGCAGACGAAGATCTAATCAAGTGTATTACTAAAATCGAATACTATCAAATGATGTTGAACTATTTGGATAGCATCATCAAAACTATCTTAAATAGAACATACCAACTGAAAAATGCCATTGAGTGGCAGAAATTTATTAGAGGTTATGACTGATATTGTAATTGCGAAAAAGAACGAAGTCTTTCTGAAGATCGAAGCCGAACCGCATATCTTTCAGGAACTATCCGAACATTTTACTTTTGATGTACCAGGGGCAAAATTTATGCCTCAGTACAGAAGTAAGTATTGGGATGGGAAGATTCGTCTTTTCTCAACACATACTGGAGAAATCTACGTAGGTCTTCTTGATAAGGTAGTTTCATGGGCAAAGAAATGGGACTATAACGTAGAATTCAAAAACAATAAGTTCTATGGAACTCCTCTAGAAGAGAATGAGATGATCTCTTATGAAGGAGTCAAGGATTACATGACTCGAATCTCTAAACATAAACCAAGAGATTATCAAGTTGATGCAGTCTACGATGCTCTGAGATATAATCGCAAACTTTTAATCTCACCAACTGCATCAGGCAAATCACTGATGATTTATTCTGTAGTTAGATATTTTGCAGAAAGAGATAAGAAGATCCTTCTAGTCGTTCCCACAACGTCTCTGGTTGAACAAATGTTCAAAGACTTTCAGGACTATGGATGGAACGCTGAGGACTTCTGCCACCGCATCTACAGTGGTCGTGAGAAGACGAATGAGTTCCCTGTAGTCATTACCACCTGGCAGTCCATCTACAAACTGCCTAGGGGATTCTACGATGCGTTTGATGTAGTCATTGGAGACGAAGCACACCAGTTCAAGTCAAAGTCTCTGGTCAGTATCATGACTAAACTTGCAGATGCAAAGTATCGTTATGGATTTACTGGAACTCTCGATGGAACTCAAACTCACAAATGGGTTCTGGAAGGATTGTTTGGCCCATCATACAAAGTCACTCAAACCAAAGAACTAATTGATAAAGGTCATTTATCAAAACTTCAAATTAAAATTATCATTCTCAAACATAATCCACAATCATTTGAGAACTTTGAAGATGAAGTTCAATTTATTATTGGTCACCAAAAGAGAAATAACTTTATAAAAAATCTTGCAATAGATCTTAAAGGAAATACTCTTGTACTTTTCTCAAGAGTTGAATCTCATGGACAACCATTATACGAATCAATAAATAATTCTGTAAAGGATGGACGTAAAGTTTTTTATGTTCACGGTGGTGTTGATGCTGCAGAAAGAGAATTGGTCCGAGAAATCACTGAAAGAGAAGATAATGCAATTATTGTTGCATCTTATGGGACATTCTCAACTGGTATCAATATTAAAAACTTACATAACGTTATATTTGCATCACCATCCAAATCAAGAATCCGCAATCTTCAATCTATCGGAAGAGTTTTGAGAAAAGGAAATAATAAAACCCAAGCAGTTCTTTATGATATTGCTGATGATTGCACAAAAAATTCAAGAAAAAATTACACTTTAAATCACCTCATTGAAAGAGTAAAAATTTATAATGAAGAAAATTTTAATTATGAATTTGTACAAGTAAATTTAAAAGAATGATGGAAGAAGATTTCTATGCAGTAATCAAATTAGTATCTGGAGAAGAAATTTTCTCTATTGTTTGTCCTTCCGAAGAAGAAGGTAGAACAATGTTGATTCTCAATAACCCTGTTACTATAGAAGTTATAGTAATGAAACAAATTGGTATGCAAGGATATAAACTTGATCCATGGCTAAAATTTGCTGATGATGATACATTCTTACTTGATATGGAAAAAGTTTTAACAATTAGCGAAGTTCGTGATGAAGAAACTATTGAAATGTATCATAAATTTTTAAAGCAAAAAAACAAAGAAAATGATAAAAGTTCCCTAACTCCAGAGATGGGATACCTGTCTTCAGTTTCAGAAGCGAGAAAGGTATTTGAAAAATTATATAAAAGCCAAGATACTAAAGAAAGCTAATCTTTGAAACTCCACAGAGTAATTGTACACAATATTGGGGGGTCTTGTCAAGAGTTGTTCATAATGTTATAATTTAAACAACTTAAGATAAAAGGGACTTATGGACTTATGCAAAAACGAAAGAGATCAGAACATTACGTAAATAATAAAGAATTTTTATACGCAATTGTCGAATACAAGGCTAAAGTTAAGGAAGCGGAAGAAAAAGGTGAACCAAAACCTCGCATCACTAATTATCTTGGCGAATGTTTTCTGAAGATTGCTACGCACCTTTCTTACAAACCAAACTTTGTTAACTATATGTTCCGTGAGGACATGATTTGCGATGGAATCGAAAATTGCGTTCAGTACATTCATAATTTTAATCCTGAGAAATCCTCGAATCCTTTTGCTTACTTTACGCAGATCATTCATTATGCGTTTCTCCGCAGAATCCAGAAGGAGAAAAAACAGATGGAGATCAGAAGTAAAATCATTGAGAGGTCTGGTTATGACGAAGTGTTCACGGTAGATGATGACTACGGCAACTCTTCCGACTATAATAGTATTAAAGATTCTATTCAAACAAAAATGTATCAATGACATTAGTTGCATGTGTGACTGACACCCATTACGGTGCCAGAAAAGGTAGTAAAACCTTTCATGATTATTTTAAAAAGTTCTATGAAGATATCTTCTTCCCAGAGCTAGAGAAGAGAAATATTAAACATTGTATTCACCTCGGTGATGCATTTGATAGCCGTAAGTCTATTGATTTCTGGTGCCTGAACTGGGCAAAAGAAAATGTCTATGACAAATTCCGTGATCTTGGAATTACCGTTTATCAGATCGTAGGAAACCACGACGCATATTATAAGAACACCAATGAAGTCAACTCCATTGAGTCCCTTTTAAGAGAGTATGACAACATTGTTCCTATCTCCAGTCCTGGTGAATACGAAGTTGCAGGAATGAAAACCTTTATGATTCCCTGGATTTCTGCAGAGAATCAAGAAGAGACATTGGATAAACTCTCCAAAACGAAAGCAAAGGCTGCGTTTGGTCACTTGGAACTACAAGGATTTGCAGTTTATCCTGGCAATGTTCAACAACATGGTATGGAAACTAATGTCCTTGACAAGTTTCAAATTGTTTGTTCTGGACACTACCATACTCGTTCTAACAACGGTAAAATTTTCTATCTCGGCAATCCTTATCAGTTGTTCTGGAATGATGTAAATGATAAGCGTGGGTTTAATTTTTTTGATACGGAGACTTTTGAACTAGAGTTCGTTCAGAATCCTTATACGATGTTTGAACGGATTTATTATGAAGATCAGAAACCACAACTATTCAACACAGAACCCTACAAAGACAAGATTGTAAAAATTATTGTTCGTAAGAAGTCTGACCAACTTCAATTTGAAAAGTTCGTTGACAAGATTTATAAGACTGGCGTTGTGGACATTAAAATCGTTGAAAACTTTGAAGTAAACGATGATGATGTAGAGTTTGATTCTGAAAAAGTTGAGGACACGATCACCATTTTAAATAAATATGTTGAGGACTCTGATTTTGATCTTGATAAAGAAAAGGTCAAAACACTTTTGAGAGAAGTCTACCAGGAAGCTTGCGAAATGGAATGACAATGTACATGATAACACCATATGGAGAAGAAGACGGTGCATATGCTATAGCTAATTCTCATGGTGATAAAACATTGTATTTTTTCCAAGACGAAGATGATGCAGAAAGATTTGTCGGACTTCTAGAAGCGGATGATTATCCAGAAATGGAAGTTGTAGAAGTTGATCCACAACTTGCAATAAAGGCGTGCCACGAGTATAATTACAGATATACAATTATATCTCCAGATGATTTTGTGATTCCACCAAGAAAAAATGATTTTATTCAAAACGATTAAATGGCGAAACTTTCTTTCCACTGGGAATCAATTTACTGAAGTAAATTTTCAAGACGCTAATACAAACCTTATTATTGGAACAAATGGTTCTGGTAAGAGTACTATCCTAGACGCTCTTACCTTTTCTCTGTATAACAAACCATTTCGAAAGATTAATAAACCACAACTTATCAACTCAGTAAATGAAAAAGACTGTGTTGTTGAGATTGAGTTTTCTATTGGCAACCGTGAATATAAAGTAGTTCGTGGAATCAAACCAAATATTTTTGAGATTTGGGTTGACGGTAAACTGCAAGATCAAGATGCCGCAGCTGCAGATCAACAGAAGAAACTGGAAGAAAGTATTCTTAAACTCAACTACAAGTCATTTACTCAGACTGTTATTTTGGGATCTGCAACATTTGTTCCCTTCATGCAGTTGACTTCTTCCAATCGTCGGGAGATTGTTGAGGATCTTTTGGATATCAAGATCTTCTCCACGATGAATAACATCCTGAAAGATAGGATGCGTAAAACCAATGAACTCATTCGTGAGTACTCAATCAAGAAGGATATGGTTGAGGAAAAGATTGAGATGCAAGAGAACTTTATCCGTGATTTGGATAGAAGTGGTAAAGAGAGAATTGGTAAGAAAGAAAATAGTATTCAAGAAATAGAAACTGAGATTGAAGAAGTCACTGATCAAAATGAGACTCTTTTATCTAAGATTGATACAGAACTCCAACCTGAGTTGGAGAAACTTAACAATTCAAAGTCAACTCTTAAAAAACTCAACCAACTCAGAGCCAAACTAGAACAAAAGATACAAACTTTAGTGTCCGAACATAAGTTTTTCCAAGAAAATACGGTTTGCCCTACCTGTACCCAGAGCATTGAAAATGAATTTCGCTTAAATAAAATTGTAGATATTGAGGAGAAATCCAAAGAACTCAATGACGGATACCGAGAGTTGGAGGATGCAATCAATGTAGAACAAGAGAAAGACGAACAATTTTTATCTTATTCTACGGAGATTAACAGACTCAACAATGACATTTCAAAAAACAATGTTAAAATTACTGGGCTTAACAAACAAATCAGAACTCTTAGAAACGAAATTCAAGAAATTACCGAACAAGTACAAAATAGAAATTCTGAAAGGGAAGCCCTTGACAATTTAATAAAAGATCTTGACACAATCGAAAAACAAAGGTCTACAGAAAAAGAACAAGTCAATTATTATGAGTTCGCTCATTCATTGATGAAAGATGGTGGAGTAAAGTCTAAGATCATCAAAAAGTATCTGCCTCTTATGAATCAGCAGATAAACAAGTATCTACAGATGATGGACTTCTACATCAACTTCACATTGGATGAAGAATTTAAGGAGGTTATCAAGTCACCAGTTCATGAAGATTTTAGTTATGAATCGTTTAGTGAAGGTGAGAAGATGCGTATTGACCTATCTCTCTTGTTTACCTGGCGGGACATTGCCAAACTCAGAAACTCGGCCAGTACAAATCTTCTCATCCTAGACGAGATCTTTGATAGTTCACTAGATGACGCAGGTACTGAGTTCTTCACAAAAATTATTAGGTATGCGATTCAGGATGCTCATGTGTTCGTGATCTCACATAAGACCGATGACATCATGGACAAATTTGACAAGGTGATGAGATTTGATAAAGTAAAGGGATTCAGTAAACTAGTGTCATGACTACTCCAAACTGGCAACACCATTCCAAGAAGGAACAGAAACGAAAACTTAAACCGCAAGCACTGAGGGCGCGAAAAGAAGCCCTTAGACACTTCAAAAAGCGTCACATGAACCGCTCCAATGGGGCGGTTTCGTCGTATATTGGCTACATACGAAACGAAGTCCATGTCTGTTAACCACGAAGTCAAGGGTAACCTCGCCCGTCTCCTCGCAACTGAAGATCTGGTTGTGGAACACAAGAACGTCTCCACTGCATCGTTCAATGTTGATACTCGTGTTCTGATCCTTCCAATGTGGGAGAAGGCTTCTAGTGTGGTTTATGATATGCTCGTGGGCCATGAGGTTGGTCATGCACTTTATACTCCTAACGAGGATCTCCCTAAACACATTCCCCATCAGTTTGTGAATGTGGTTGAGGATGCTCGTATTGAGAAACTGATGAAGCGTCGGTATGCTGGACTGAACAAGTGTTTCTACGGCGGTTATCAGGAACTTCATGATGAGGACTTCTTCCAGATAGAAGGTGAAGATATTTCTACTTTCAATCTTGCTGACCGTGCAAACCTTTTCTTCAAGGTTGGTAACTATCTGAACATCTCTTTTACCGAAAAGGAAACGGAGATTGTCAAGATGATTGCTTCTTGTGAGACTTTTGCTGATGTGATTATTGCAGCAGAAGAACTCTACAAATACTGCAAGGGTGAAGAACAGGAACAGACTAAGGTTGGTTCCATGGATAATCACGAGAGTAACGCTGGTGGTTCTGATCCTGGTGAGTCCGCAGATCAATCCCTCCAAGAGGATTCCCCTCAAGAGTCTGGAGAGGGTGGCCAGGCGTCCTCTGAGGGTCAGTCTGATCAACAATCGGATCAACCCTCCAAGACTGGTTCAAACCAGGGTGGCGAGTCGTATGATCCTGAAGTGCGTACCGCAGATAACCTTGAAGAAGCCCTTAGGGATCTTGTTTCCAACTCTTCTTTCGGTGAGAATATCTATGTTGAACTTCCCAAAGTAAATCTTGATACTGTCATTGCTTCTAACTCTGAAGTTCATGCAGAGATTGATCGTTGGTGGAAACTGAGTGAAGAGAGAATGCCTGATGAAAATCTCTTCGGTGAAGTCGATAAGGAGTTTGTTCAGTTCAAACGTTCTGCACAGAAAGAAGTCAACTATCTCGTGAAAGAGTTTGAGTGTAAGAAAGCTGCAGACTCCTACGCTCGTGCAACAACTGCTCGTACTGGAGTTCTAGACTGCACTAAACTTCATTCCTATAAGTACAATGAAGATCTTTTCAAGAAAGTTACCACTCTCGCAGATGGTAAAAACCATGGTCTAGTCTTTGTTTTGGACTGGTCTGGTTCTATGTCTCGTGTGATGTTGGATACTATCAAACAACTTTATAATCTGGTTTGGTTCTGCAAGAAAGTTGCAATTCCTTTTGAGGTTTATGCATTCACTCATGAATGGCGTCGGAATGACTATGATGAGGATGGTAAGTGGGTGAAGATGGATCCCCACTACACTAAGAAACACGGTCTTGCACAAGTGGATGAAAGTTTCTGTCTGATGAATCTGTTCACCAGTAAGACTAACAATCGTGTTCTTGAAGAACAGATGGTTAACATCTGGAGGATTGCTTGTGAGTTCTCTGCGAATTACAATAACGTTCCCATCTATCAACACCCCAGTCGTTTGTCTTTGTCTGGGACTCCTCTGAACGAAGCTCTGATTACTCTGCATCAGATTCTTCCTAAGTTCCAGAAGGAGAACAAACTCCAGAAGGTTCAGTGTGTTGTTCTGACCGATGGTGAAGCTCCTCCTCTGAAGTATCATAAAGAGTTCAAAGGTCGTTTGAGCTATGAGACTGATGAAGTTTATATCGGTCTGAACCGCATTGATGGATACAACTCGTTCCTTCGGGATCGTAAGACTGGTAATACGTATAAGTTCGGTCACGAATATCATGAGTTCAGTGATGTTCTTCTTCGCAATCTCCGTGATCGGTTCCCTGAAGTGAACTTTATTGGTATGCGAGTCCTTGAGTCTCGTGATGCAAATAGTTTCATTCGTCGTTACTACGGCTACTCTGGGAATGAACTGGATAAAGTTACTTCTGACTGGAGAAAAACCAAGTCCTTCTCTATCAAGAAGTCTGGTTACCATACTTACTTTGGACTTTCTTCCACGGCTCTTTCTCAGGATACTGAGTTTGAAGTGAAGGAAGACGCTACCAAGACTCAGATCAAGTCTGCATTTGTAAAGTCTTTGAAGGGTAAGAAGATGAACAAGAAGATTCTTGGAGAGTTTATTGAGTTAGTTGCCTGATAAATAACTAAAAAAGTACTTTGTAAAATGGATACCTTAACCAGAAGAGCTTTAGAAAAAGAAAAGAAGTTGCAAGAACAACAATTGGTAGAATCGTTAGAATCATATCAGGTAGTTCTTGAGTATCTTATCTCAGAGGGATACGCTTCTTCAGAAGAATCTGCAGACAAGATCATCATCAACATGAGTGAAGCTTGGTTTGCAGATATTATGGAAATCACTGGCGGTAAGGGTCATCCTGGTTACAAGGCTGGTTCAAAGGATCATGGAGATCTTGAGGATCATCCTGCTGCAGGTAAAAAGGGTGGTGTTCTAAGCCCTCGTTATGGACATCATCTCGGTGACATGGATGATGAAGATGAAGATGAAGATGATCTTGAGTCGGTTGTTAAGCAACAATCAAGAGATAGAAGAGAAACTGTCAGGAAACCTTTGAGAGATAAGGTTAAGGCAGCAAGAAAGAAAATGACAAAAGAAGAACTTGAGTTAGATGAGAATCGTCGTGCTGCTCGTTCTGCTGGTGGTTATGAAGATGACTCTGAAGATCAACCAGATCCTTCCAAGGATGGATTCACTGGTATTGGTAAGATGACTATCAAAGATATCATGGCACTCAACAAGAAGATTGAAGCTAGAAAAAAAAAAATTAAAGAAGAGTTAGTATCTGAGGAAGATTTTTCTGAGGGTGCTCGTGATCCTGAAGTTGAAGAGAAGGGTAAGAAGGTTGGTGAGTATGAGAGAGCTGGTAAGTACCAAGGTATAACCAGTAAGTTTCGTAAGGAATATCCTGGTTCTCGTGAGGCCAAAAAGGAAAAGGGACGTAAACAAACTGAAGGCGAACTAGAACAAGAACGTATTAAAATACGCAATGCTCGTGTTGCTAAACATGGATTCACTTCTAAAGAGAAGAGAGAATCAAAAGCAAGAGAGAAGTATGATTCCCCAAGAGACTGAATAAATTATTATAATTCTATATTAATTTCGTTATGAATTTTTTTGAACAAACTAAAGGTGTAACATATACGTTTGAGTTGGAAGATGGGAAACCTCTCCGACTCACGTATGTGTTGCAACCCAATAGTTTGCGTGAGAAATGGATAAACGAAATAAAAACCCGTAGGAAAAAAGGAACCTGGTTAGATTTAAAAATATCAAACAAAAATATTACTCACCTAAGTGAACTAACAGATATACTTAATTCAATTGTTAGAGAACTTAACGAAGGGTATGAGTTTGAAATTTTGCCATCGTTAAGTGGAAAAGAAGATATAAGTAGAACCACACTAAATCACTTGCATGAGATTTTTGAAGAATATGGTGCGGATGCATCTCTGTATAGAAATGAAAAAATTCATAACCTTTGGTTGAAATTAAATGAATATATCCATATAACAGAAATTGCAATGGAAACTACGAAAGATAGGTTTCCACAATATAGTGCTGTTGTAACTGTTTATCCCCCATACCCAGGACAACCATTAGAAGAAAAAGATAAATTATTTTTAAGTACGGATTTTTCTTGGGGCCAACTTTACCTTGGATATAATACTTTGGGTAAAGATTATATCAGCGCAGCTCAAGATGATGATGTTAGAGTTGTAACTAATGAACAAGTCAAAGTTCAGGAAATGTATAGTTCTGAAACGTGGCTTTGTTTTCAGGGACTGTCTATACAACAGAAAGTTACGGAGATGCAATTTTATCAATGGTATGAAACCATAAGTCAAGAAGCTCAAGAACTAATTCCCATAGAAAATCTAAATGTTTTGGGTTTGGGTAGATATTATCTGGGACATATTCTGATTACTAAAGATCTTTTGGATTATCATCCAGTTCAAGAAGATTGGTTTTTTGATCAGAGACTTCAAAAGAGGTGGAACAATGAAGTTTTCTCTAAAGTCAAAAGAGTGAAGAACATTAAAATTCATGAATAAAGTAATTAATAAATTTATAGAATCATCGTTAGAAAATCAGTGGTATCCGACTAGCGTTTCGGAGGGGTTTGATATATTTGATTCTAACTGGCCATTTCTTCAGATAGATTTTGATGCCGATTTTGAAAAGATGCATCAAGAGTGTATTGATAATGATCATCTTTTTGTTGGACATCGACAGAAGGATAAAAAGTTTAGTTATTCCCATGAAGGATGGGGTGCTCTTACTTTGCATGGACTACGACATGATGCAACAGAAAATTATGATCAATATGGATTGACGGAACCTGATTATAAGTGGACTGAAGTCTGTAAATATTTTCCTACTTGTGTAAAATTTTTAAAGAGTCTGGGATATAAGGATTATGATCGAGTGAGGATTATGAGACTTGCTCCTGGTGGATATATTATGCCCCATTCTGATGGTGATGGTAGAATTTTTTCACCTTTGAATATAGCTATTAATAATCCAGAAGGTTGCGGATTTTACTTTGGAGACTGGGGCAAAGTTCCGTTTAAACCTGGAACTGGATTTTTTCTAGATATTGGAAACACCCACGCAGTTTATAATAATAGTGATGAACCTAGATATCACTTTATCGTTCATGGATGTGTTAACAATGAATTGATAGAAACAGCTTTTGATCAACTTAATAGTAGGGAAGATAGTGTTTGTTACGGGGTCTTTAATCAGAGAAGTGAAATTGATACATTTTCAATGTATCTCAGAGCGAAGGGTGCAACACTTTTTTATCTAAAAAGAGCCATTGGTAATGTGGACATAATCTGTAGAGATGAAATACATGAAATACTTCGGGAATCTTTGAATAGGGGATATGGTTATTGTGTTATTCAATCTGCGGGATGCACGTTAAAGAGCTTCAATTTTGATAGAGAGATTAAAAATTTTATAAAAGAAAATCAATTTGGTGTAGCAGGTCATGTTTTAAGTCACCCTGGTAAGTGGTTAGAACTGCATCCACAATTTTTTATAGTTAATGTTTCCGCATGGAATGATGTTGGGTGTCCTGAGTTCGGAGATTGGTATTCTGGAGAACAACTATTGCCAGTAATAGAAAGAAGCGAAGAAAATTTTCACCATGACTATACTCCTTTATGGGTAAAATATTCTGGTAAACAGGAAATGCAATCAGATTCTGGTCAAGGGTGGAAACTGTTAAAGTCAATGTTCTTGAGCGGTTGGCCTGTAATTACTTTGAGTGAAGAGTTGCGATTAAATAAGTTTTATTATTATCCCGAATGTGATACTCAAAAATTTGAGGATAGTATTAAAACTCTGACTCCATATGAAGGCCAGAATTGGAATCAATCTAAAATTATATCTGATGTTAAGTCTGTGAAGGATCAAATATGGTTATTCAATAGTGAAACCATGTGTATTTCTAATGAAGGTAATTTTGACTTGGTTGCGAATACTGCAAGTGGGTTTAAATTATTTGACATCTTTAGGAATCAAAAATTAAATGAAGGTGGTAAAGTAATAGTTTATGACTTCAATCCAAAGAGTCTGCAGTGGTATAAACATCTATACGAATGGAAAAATGATAATATAATTGATTGTATAAGAAATTTTCCTAAGAAGAACTATTTTACTTGGACTGGTAAAATAAGTGGTAAGTATGTTGAAGACGATTCTTTTTTGAAACAATGCAATAAATTAATGTATCACTTTGGTGGAATGAAAAAGTTTGTCCAATATTGGCGTTTATTCAAAAAAACGCCAACGAAGTTCGTTGTTGTTGATTTATATAAAGATTCTGAAAAGTTTTCCAATATTTTTGTTGGAAAGGGTAAAAAGTTTATTAACTTATCTAATATTTTTTCTACAGACGCTACAACTCTTTTGTATGGTCACATCGAAGTTCAAACGGCCCAACAAAGGTGTCTATCTTCTTTATATGTTGTCGATCCAGAAATTCAAATTTCCATATTAGATTTTTGGAATAGACATCTCATTGGTAAGGTGGAAGACATATTGTAGGTGGCCACTTGAACAACCTGCACAGAGGGCCTTCCAACCCCAACTCATCTGTCGTATTATAGCTTCAGTTGAGAAACACACAACCTAATGCCTCGTTCCAAGATGACTGATGATCAAATCCTTGAGGGTCTCAAAGCTTCTTATGGATCTGAAATTACTTCTGGAGATGTCAAAGCCTACTGTGCAATGAACAGTCTCTCCTATCCCACGGTCACTCGTCGTCTGGATTCCTATAAGGTTTCCCGTGGTCGTTGGAATCTGGAAGTAACAAAAGAAACCATTCAAGAGTTGGAAGTATCCTATAATTCTCCTGCAGTTATTGCTGCAGTTCAACAAAATCTCATTCCTGAAAAAGATGATACCTTTGTCCAGTTTGGTAATTTTAAGGACATTAAAAAGATTATTTCCAGTCGTTTGTTTTACCCTACCTTTATCACTGGTCTTAGTGGTAACGGGAAAACTTTTGGTGTGGAACAGTCTTGTGCTCAGTTGGGTCGTGAACTGATCCGTGTAAACATTACTATTGAGACTGATGAAGATGATCTCATTGGCGGATTCCGTCTTGTTAACGGTGAAACCGCTTGGCACAATGGTCCGGTCGTCGAAGCCCTGGAGCGCGGTGCGATTCTACTGCTTGACGAGATTGACCTGGCTTCCAACAAAATTCTTTGCCTTCAATCGATCCTCGAAGGAAAGGGTGTCTTCCTGAAGAAGATTGGTCGTTTTGTCAAACCTGCTCCTGGTTTCAACGTGATTGCTACTGCAAACACTAAGGGTAAGGGTTCTGATGATGGACGTTTTATCGGAACTAATGTTCTGAACGAAGCTTTCCTTGAACGATTCCCTGTGACTTTTGAACAGGAATATCCTTCTGTTGCAAATGAGATCAAGATTCTTGACAAGGTTGCACAGACTCTTGGGGTCACTGATGGTGAGTTCTGTAAGCGTCTTGCTGACTGGGCTGACATCATCCGTAAGACCTTCTATGACGGTGGTATTGAGGAAGTGATTTCTACCCGTCGTTTGGTTCACATCATCCGTGCTTACAGTATCTTTGGTGACAAAGCCAAAGCGATTCAAGTTTGCGTCAACCGTTTCGATGACGAAACCAAACAGTCCTTCCTGGAACTGTATGACAAGGTGGATGCAGACTTCCAAATGCCCACCGAGGAAGTTGCTCCCACAGCACCTTTCTGATATAATTGGGGAAGGTAAAAATGCGCCTTCCCTTCATTATGGATGAACCCACTTATCAATTTACCATGACTGAAAATAGTGATGGAAACATCAACCTTGAAAAAACCCCTGTTGACGATGGTATGCGTCCTTGGGGACACAGTGACCTTGAATTTGTGATTGCGAACAAAATGACTGAACCTACTAATCATCTCTGGAAATATAACGAAGATAAAATTCTTGATGATATTAAAGATTATGTGACTCGTACTTACAAGAGTCACTATTGTGGTAGTGATAATAACTACCGTGACATTCAGACTATTGATCTGATGGCAGCTAAAGAACTTGCGACAAACTTCTGTCAAGCGAACATCCTAAAGTATGGATCTCGTTATGGTCAGAAGGATGGTCGCAATAAGATTGACCTTTTGAAGGTTATCCACTATGCTATGCTCCTCCTGCATTTTGATGGGCACTACACCCGTAAAAATAATGGTTTGACTGAATTCCGTTGATTATGAAACTCCAAGAAAAAAACATGCAACTCTCTCAAAAGACTCTTTCTCTTCTTAAGAACTTCTCTGGTATCAACCAGTCGATTCTCTTCAAAGAAGGAAACAAACTCCGCACGATTAGTGTGATGAAGAACATCCTTGCAGAAGTGCAAGTCGATGAAGAGTTTGAACGTGACTTTGGTATCTACGATCTGAACCAGTTCCTGAATGCAATGTCTCTCTATCAGGATCCTCAACTGGATTTCAAGAACGACAGTTATGTGACTATCCGTGAAGGTAAGTCTCGTTCCAAGTACTTCTTCGCAGATCCTGCAGTGATCGTGACTCCTCCCGATAAGTCCATCACTCTTCCTTCTGAAGATGTTTGTTTCGAACTGAATACCCAACAGTTGGATAAACTCCTCAAGGCTGCTGCAGTTTACGGTGTTCCTGATCTATCTGTTGTCGGTGAAGCTGGTGTGGTGAAACTGGTTGTCCGTGATAAGAAAAACGAGACTTCTAACGAGTATTCTCTGATTGTCGGTGAGACCGTTGGAACTTTCACCTTGAACTTCAAGGTTGAGAACATCAAGATTCTTCCTGGTTCTTATGAAGTGGTTATCTCTCGTAAACTTTTGTCTCGTTTCCAATCCGAAGACAAGAATCTGACCTATTATATTGCTCTGGAGCCTGATTCTACCTACGAAGAGTGATTTTATGAACGCAAACCAATTGCGAGTTTTGGGAAGTCTCTGCTTAATTGTGGGGTACTTCCTTATTTTATATGTTTCTGTTTATTGGGGATGTTGGATTCGTTTAATTGGTAATCTTGCAATGCTTCCATTTGCAATTAAAATACGTACATGGGATATAGTTGGTCTTGAAGCATTCTTTTCTGTGATCGACGCTTCCAAAATCATTCAACTTTCACTATGAATATCTTTGTTACTTCTCCCTGGCCAGCAGAAAGTGCCACTTGTCTTCCTGACAAACACATCGTCAAGATGCCACTTGAATGTTGTCAAATGCTTTCTATTGTTGCATCTGAGAAATGGGGTCATGGGTATGGAACCCTTCCCAAACTCGATGGCACTCCTTACAAAACTGAAAAGGGTGCGTTCAGGAATCACCCCTGCACTAAATGGGCTAATGAGACAATAGACAATGCATATTGGTTGATTAAATGGGGACTAAACCTTTGTCAAGAATATACGTATCGATATAACAAAACTCATTCATGTGAAAGTACTTTGACTCATGCTTATTATTTGTTTCCAAAAGGTAAGTTAAACAAAGTGACTCCTTTTGCTCGTGCTATGCCCGACGAATACAAATTTGATGAAAGCATCACAACTTTCGATGCTTATAAGATGTATATTGCATCTAAACCTTGGGTGTGCGATAATTATCTTCGTGCCCCTAACCGCAAACCTGACTGGGTATAATTTATTATGAACAATGCTGATTTTCTTTGGGTAGAGAAGTATCGTCCTCGCAAGATTGAGGATTGTATTCTTCCCGATTCCAACAAAAAGACTTTTTTGGAGTTTCTAAATAAAAAAGAAATTCCCAATCTTCTTCTTGCAGGTCCTGCAGGTTGTGGTAAGACTACCGTTGCAAAAGCTCTGTGTGAAGAACTTGGGGTAGATTATTACGTAATTAATGGATCCGATGAAGGACGATTTCTTGACACGGTGCGAAATCAGGCAAAGAACTTTGCTTCGACCGTCTCACTTTCTGCGACTGACGCAAAACACAAAGTCATCATTATTGACGAGGCTGACAACACAACCCACGACGTACAGCTCCTCCTACGGGCGAATATTGAGGCATTTTATAACAACTGCCGATTCATCTTTACCTGTAACTACAAGAACAAGATCATCGAACCCCTCCACTCCCGATGTGCAGTCGTTGAGTTTGGTATCAAAGGAAAAGAAAAAGCCGCATTGGCAGGACTTTTCTTCAAGCGTCTACAGGACATCCTGGATGCGGAGAGCGTCGGATTCGATCAAAGAGTACTTGCGGAGCTTATCAATAAACACTTCCCAGACTGGCGACGAGTCCTGAATGAGTGTCAACGATACTCTGCAGGTGGTAAGATCGACTCTGCAATCCTTGCTGAATTTTCTGATGTAAATACCAATGACCTTATCCGAAATCTTAAAGAAAAGAATTTCCCTGAAGTACGTAAGTGGGTCGTTAATAACCTGGATAATGATCCTGGTGTACTTCTGCGGCGTGTTTATGATGCTCTTTACAGCGCCCTTGAAGGCCCTTCTATTGCTGCTGCCGTGCTCATTATTGCTAAGTATCAGTATCAGATCGCATTTGTGGCCGACCAGGAGATCAACCTCCTCGCGGCGTTGACGGAAATTATGGTGGAGTGTAACTTTAAATGATTCAAGTAAAATTATTTCGTATTGCAACTGGTGAAGAGGTCATCGCAGAACTTATTTCTGAAGATGACAACTTTGTGACCGTTAAGAATGGTCTAGTTGTTCTTCCCAGTCCAGATGGTCGTGTTGGTTTTGCACCCTGGGCTTCTGTCATTGATAGAACTATCCCTGAGTTGATCATCGCAAAGAATCACATTGTTTATATTGCAGAAGTTGATCCTGCTATTAAAAAGAAGTATAATGAAGTATATGGGAGTAAATTGGTTACTCCAGAAGAAAAGAAACTGATTCTCTGATATGCAACTAGAACTTGATGATGCTGTTTACGCAGCTGATAAATTCATCGATTACTTTTCTAACATGGGAAGGATTGATGAGTATCTGCGTAATGTGAAACTTGATCGAATGAATCAGATGCCTTCCTCCATTCTGGGTCTTGGTCCAGAGGATGACATGTTTGATGCATTTGATATGCACCCACAGGACATGAACTTCAAAGTTTATCCTGCGGGTGAAAAGGGTGGATTTACCAACGAATATTTCAATGAGAGACTGCAGATTACCACCTCTCATGCGATTGAAGATAGTATTCCTGGTAAGTCCCTGAAGTGGATTGTGCAGGAAACTAATACTCAGAAGATCGTTGGTTTCTGTCGGTTTGGTTCCCCCACAATCAACTCCAAACCTCGTAACGATTGGCTTGGACAAACTCCAGAGTTGTCTAGGTTTAATCGTCATGCAATCATGGGATTCATTATTGTTCCCACTCAACCTTTTGGATTTAATTATCTTGGAGGTAAACTCCTTGCACTTCTTTGTTGTTCTCATACTGCTCGTGAGACATTAAATAGAAAGTATGGATCAGACATTTGTTCTTTTGAGACTACTTCTCTTTATGGTTCCACTAAAGCCTCATCGCAGTATGATGGTTTGAAACCTTATATGAGGTATAAGGGTTTGACTCAAAGTGACTTTACACCTCTGCTCCATGACGAAATCTTTCAGGAGTTAAACAAATGGTTTATTCAGAGGAACAACGACCAGAGTCTGGTGAAGGAGGACGCATCGAGTCGGAAACTCAAGACTCAACAAAAGATGATCTCAATTATCAAGAAAAGCTTACCTTCTCAAAAGGTTGTGGAGTTCCAGACTGCGATTGCAAATGCAAAAAATCTGACTGAACAGAAGAGATTTTATATTTCAGATTATGGTTTTGAGAATTCTCGTGAAGTAATTCTTGGACAAGATGAAGTTCTGCGTCCTGGTCAAAACTATGACAAGTTCCATTTTGATAACTTAGTCAACTGGTGGAAGAAAAAGGCTTCCAATCGTTATGAAAGTCTCAAGTCCGATGGTCGTCTTCGCACTGAACTTGAGACTTGGAACAGAAACCCCGATTCTATTGATATTATCCGATGAGTTACGAACTGAAAGACTATCTGAATTCCATCAACTTTAGTAAAGAGTATTTGATGGATGAGTCTGATCCAACATGGGAAAAGAAATATCCAGCATTCATTATTAATAAATGCCTTTCTGGACACATTGATAGTGTCATGTTTGCAAATGAAATGAATATGAGTCATCAGTTGCCGACAAAGCTCCAATATGATTTTTTACTAAATAGTCTGAGGAAACGGAAAAGATTTTCTCCGTGGCTTAAAAAAGAGAAAATTCAAGATCTTGATGCAGTTAAATCGTACTATGGTTATAGTAATGAAAAGGCTCAACAAGCGTTGAAGATTCTAACCAAAGATCAAATTAATCATATCAAATCTAAACTTGATGTTGGAGGCAAAAGATGAGTACCTTCGTTGAACCTGAAGTCAGTTGGTCACAAGATCAAATGGTTGAAGTGGTTCTTAATGAACCAGATGATTTTCTGAAAGTTCGTGAAACGCTAACCCGTATCGGTGTTGCCTCACGCAAGGAAAAGAAAATTTACCAGTCCTGTCACATTCTTCATAAACAGGGCAAATACTATATCGTTCATTTTAAGGAACTGTTTGCTCTGGATGGCAAACATGCAAATCTTACGGTGAATGATGTTCAGAGACGTAATAGAATTATTAATCTTCTCTCTGATTGGGGTCTAATCACAATCACCAAACCAGATTCGGTGACTGATGTTGCTCCTCTGAATCAAATTAAAGTTCTTTCTTATA